>UMEY01051054.1_pt1 | contig 10008 bp, 7 predicted proteins | sample 1964881 | NCBI WGS metagenome assembly UMEY01 (sample SAMEA4836033, study PRJEB28245) | human gut metagenome | biome: gut microbiome; material: fecal sample | place: Denmark | collected 2008 | reverse complement strand
ATGACAAACAATGCGACAGGCTCCGGAATGGGAACCTCAGGTCTGGTTGGACAGATCATGACTTATCAGACCATGGTGGCAACCGAATCCCCAGTTCTGGTTATTCTGAAAATCGTAGTCTTTCATTTCCTGCTTCCAGGACTTTTGTCTTATGTGATCTATCGTGGAATGCGGAATATGGGATATATTAAAGATGGACAGATGAAGCTGAGCGTATAAAAAAGTTGCTAACACAAAAAAAATATTGACATCTAATAGATGTTAGAATATACTAACAATATAAATCATGATTATGTTTGTTGGTGAAATTTTGTACAGCGTTTGTAAAAGGAGACAGAAGTCTCTGGCAAATGCGTTTCGGGTAACCGGAAAGGAGTATAGTATGGGAACAGTAGTTGTAGGCGCTATCGTAGTTGCAATCGCAGGTCTTGCAATCAGAAGCATTGTAAAAGATAAAAAAAGCGGAAAAGGCTGCAATGGTAACTGTGGAAGCTGCGGCGGACACTGCCATTGAGCTGTGAATGAGGTACAGGTATTTTTACATAGCTGGTAAATAAGAAAATGAGGAAACTGCTATATTGGAGAAATCTGATATGGCAGTTTTTTTTAGCGTTTTCTGAAATCAAAATATGAAAATCGGAAAACGCTTTTTGTTTAACCTGGTATCTTAATAAAAACAACGAAAAACCACAAAAATCAACCAAAAACACCAACCAAAGCAACAAAAACAGTGTTGAATTATGTTGACACCGCATAGCAAATGACGTATAATGAGCATAGAAAACTATGTCATGGAACAACGGACATTTATGTTGCCGACAGAGAGAATATTGTGTTTTGGAGATACAGAATACTATTTCATATGCCGGGACATCCATGAGAAAGGAGAACCATGGAAAAATACAATACAAGTGAGATTCCGAAATCTTCCAGAATTACCCGTCTGGTAGATCATCTCTATGCCAAGATGCCGGAGATCGAATCTTACAGAGCCAAGCTGATCACAGAGTCCTATAAGGAGACCGAAGACCAGCCGATCATTACCAGAAGAGCGAAAGCTTTTTCCCACATTTTACATAATATTCCCATCATCATCCGTGATGAGGAACTGATCGTGGGAAGTAACTCCATTGCACCAAGAGGATGTCAGACATTCCCGGAATTCTCATTCCAGTGGCTGGAAGACGAGCTGGATACGGTTGCCACCAGAACTGCTGATCCATTCTATATTTCAGAGCAGGCCAAAGCAGATCTTCGCGAGGTACACAAATACTGGAAAGGCAAGACTACCAGTGAGCTTGCCACAGCATATATGGCACCGGAAGCAATCCGTGCCATCGATCACAACATTTTTACACCAGGAAATTATTTCTACAATGGTGTAGGACACGTTACAGTAAAGTATTGGGAAGTTCTTGAAATTGGATACGAAGGCATTATGGCGAAAGCACAGGCTGAGCTGGATAAATGCAATGTGGGGGATGGAGATTACGCAGAGCGTTCCCGTTTCCTGGAAGCAGTTATCATGAGCTGCCAGGCAGTGATTGATTATGCAGACAGATATGCAAAGCTTGCCCTTGAAATGGCAGAGAAATGTACAGATCCACAGCGTAAAGCAGAGATTCTTGTGATTGCATCCAATTGCAGCAAGGTTCCGGCGAAGGGAGCTACCAATTTCTGGGAGGCGTGTCAGTCCTTCTGGTTTGTGCAGCAGCTTCTCCAGATGGAGTCTAGCGGACATTCCATTTCCCCAGGACGTTTCGACCAGTATATGTATCCTTATTATAAGAAGGATATTGAGAGCGGCGCGATTACCAGAACAGCAGCCCAGGAGCTTCTTGATTGCATCTGGGTAAAATTAAATGACCTGAATAAAGTCCGTGATGCTGCTTCCGCAGAAGGATTCGCAGGCTACAGTCTGTTCCAGAACCTGATCGTAGGAGGTCAGGATAAAGATGGCAATGATGTGACCAATGACCTTTCCTTTATGTGTATTGAGGCATCCATGCATGTACATCTTCCGGCGCCGTCCCTTTCCATCCGTGTATGGAATGGTTCTCCTCATGACCTTCTGATCAAGGCAGCAGAGCTTACCAGAACGGGTATCGGACTTCCGGCTTATTATAACGACGAGGTAATCATCCCGGCACTGCAGAACAGAGGACTTTCCCTTGCAGATGCCCGTGAGTATAATATCATCGGTTGCGTAGAGCCACAGAAAGCAGGTAAGACAGAGGGATGGCATGATGCAGCATTCTTTAATATGTGCCGTCCGCTGGAGCTTGTATTTGGCAATGGTATGGATCAGGGTGAGATGGTTGGTATTCCTACCGGCGATGTTACCCGGATGGAAACCTTCGATGAGTTTTACGATGCTTACAAGAAACAGATGGAATACTGCATCTCCCTTCTTGTAAATGCAGATAATGCCATCGACGTAGCACATGCAAAGCGTTGCCCGCTTCCATTCCTTTCCAGTATGATCGATGACTGTATCGCTCGTGGAAAGACTGTACAGGAAGGCGGCGCAGTTTATAACTTTACCGGTCCCCAGGGATTTGGTATTGCAAACATGGCAGATTCCCTCTATGCGATTCGCCAGCTGGTTTACCAGGAGAAGAAGTTTACAATGGAGGAGCTGAAAGAAGCTCTTGCATGGAACTATGGTAAAGGACTGGATGAGCAGTCTGTGAAAGAGATCACAACCGGCATCCTAAGAGAGATGACCGAGAGCGGTGCCAAGGTTGATGCGGATACAGCAGCTGCAGTTTTGAAATCTGTTATGAATGCCCAGATGGCACCTGAGAAGATGGCAAGATATCAGGAAATTCACGACATGATCGCAGAAGTTCCGAAATTCGGAAATGATATTCCGGAGGTGGACTACTTCGCAAGAGATGTGGCTTACACATATACAAGACCGCTTCAGAACTTTAAGAACCCACGTGGTGGACAGTACCAGGCAGGACTTTATCCGGTTTCTGCAAACGTACCCCTTGGCGGACAGACTGGTGCTACACCAGATGGAAGATATGCACATACTCCGGTTGCAGATGGTGTTTCCCCATCCGCAGGCAAGGATGTGAACGGACCTACTGCAGCAGCAAGCTCTGTTGCAAAACTGGATCACTTTATTGTATCTAATGGTACTTTGTTCAATCAGAAATTCCATCCGTCAGCACTTTCCGGACGTGAGGGCCTTGAGAAATTTGTTGCACTGATTCGTTCCTATTTCGATCAGAAGGGAATGCATATGCAGTTCAATGTTGTAAGCAGAGAGACCCTGCTCGATGCACAGGCACATCCGGAGAACTATAAGCATCTGGTTGTACGTGTGGCTGGTTACAGTGCGCTGTTTACCACACTGTCCAAATCTCTGCAGGATGACATTATCAGAAGAACTGAGCAGGGATTCTAAAACGAAAGTCAGCAGACTCTTATGCAGGAGAGTTATAATTGCCCCATAGCTCACTTCTTAGCGAGATGATAAGTGTGGCTGTGAATGGGAACTTTCTGCGAAAAATATAAATGGAATTGCTGGTGGCTTCGTTAAGAGAAGTCTGCTGGCACTTCCGTATAATGGAGATATCTATGGAATATTTAGACACTACAGGGCGTATTTTCGACGTCCAGCGTTATTCCATCCATGACGGTCCTGGAATCCGTACCATTGTGTTCTTGAAAGGCTGTGTGCTCAGATGTCAGTGGTGCTGCAATCCAGAATCCCAGGAATATAAGATCCAGACAATGAAAACTCCAGACGGCGTGAAGACCATGGGACGAGACGTAACTGTCCGCGAGATGATCGAACTGGTAGAGAAGGATCGTCCATATTACTACCGCTCCGGCGGTGGAATGACACTTTCCGGTGGCGAATGTCTTTGCCAGCCGGAATTTGCTCGTGACCTTCTTCGCGCAGCGAAAGAGCGTGGAATTAATACAGCTATCGAGAGTATGGCATGTGTTCCCTGGAAAAATATCGAGATGGTATTGCCTTATCTGGATACTTACCTGATGGATATCAAGCATACCAATCAGGAGAAGCATAAGCAGTTTACAGGCAAGCCCAATGAACTGGCTCTCGAGAACGCCAGAAGGGTAGCTCTTTCTGGTCAGACCAATCTGGTGATTCGAGTACCTGTCGTTCCAACGTTCAATGACAGTGTGGAGGAAATCAAGTCTATTGCTTCCTTTGCAGCTACATTGCCAGGTGTGAAGAAGATTCACCTTCTTCCATATCACCGTCTGGGACAGGATAAGTACGACTGGCTTGGAAGAGAATACAAGCTGCCGGAGATACTTCCTCCAGAACCGGAGCATATGGAACTTTTGAAAAAAGCAGTGCATTCCGTCTGTGATCTGGATTGCCAGATAGGTGGATGAAATACTATTTTATGTGAAAATTTTGAAGAAAGACATTGTGTGGAGAAATCTGTACAGTGTCTTTTTTTGCGTGCATTTCTTATTTAATGTGTTGGGAGGGTGAAAAGTTCTTCAGGAGGGACACATTTGAACAACTTTCAACACACTAAAAGAAAGCCTTTTTCATACATGCTCCAGGAAAAGAAATTGGAAAAAGATTTGCTTAAATTATAATTTTTTTGTATGATAGGTGGTATAATAAATACTTGATGAATTTATATCAACTATTTAAAAAAGCGGAGAAAGAAAACTTTATAAAGACAGTTAGATTGATTGCGGTAAAATCTGGCTGGTGCAAAATACTACAGCATAAGGAGAAAAAGAATGAGAGGACTATACTCATCAAAGACAAAAATCAGACACCAGATTTTTACTGAAATTGCCCGGCTTGCCTATGAGGGCGACATTGAGAAAGAGATGGATGATCTTCCGTACAAAATTCTTCCAGGAGAGATTGCAACATATCGTGACAGTATTTTTCTGGAGAGAGCTATCGTAGGAGAGAGACTGCGTGTGGCAATGGGACTGCCTCTTCGAAACATTTCCGAGCATGCGCCAATTTCCAAGGGCGTAGAAGCCAGCTTGATCGAAGAGAAATATTATGAGCCGCCCCTTATCAATATTATTAAATTCGCCTGCAACTCCTGTCCGGAGAAGCGTGTGATTGTCACAGAGGGCTGCCAGGGCTGTCTGGAACATCCTTGTCAGGAGGTCTGTCCCAAGCAGGCTATCCACATGGAAAACGGGCGGTCTGTGATCGATCAGGAGAAATGCATCAAATGTGGAAAGTGTCTGGAATCCTGTCCATATAATGCCATTATCAAGCAGGAGCGTCCGTGTGCCAAGGCCTGTGGAATGAATGCCATCCATTCAGACGAGTATGGCAGAGCAGAGATCGACTATGACAAGTGTGTTTCCTGTGGAATGTGCCTGGTAAGCTGTCCGTTCAGTGCCATTGTAGATAAGGGACAGATTTATCAGACCATTATGGCATTAAAAAGTGATACACCAGTTTATGCCATTGTAGCGCCGGCTGTGGCAGGTCAGTTTGAACCGGAATTGAAGAATACCCAGCTTCGGGGAGCTTTTAAGGCGCTTGGATTTACGGATATTAAGGAAGTGGCTGTGGGTGCAGATCTTTGCACCATTGAGGAGGCTAAGGACTTCATGAAGGAAGTGCCGGAGAAAATTCCGTTTATGGGAACCTCCTGTTGCCCGGCATGGTCTGTTATGGCAAAAAAGACGGTTCCACAGCTTGCCAACTGCATTTCCATGGCGCTTACTCCCATGGTACTGACTGCCAGACTTCTGAAGCAGGAAGAGCCAGACTGCAAGATCGTGTTTGTAGGACCATGTGCAGCCAAGAAGCTGGAGGCAAGCCGTAAGTCGGTTCGAAGCTATGTGGACTTCGTTCTCACCTTTGAAGAGGTGAAAGGCATGTTTGATGCCAAGGATGTTGATTTTGCCAGCCTTCCGGAGGAAGAGCCTCTTACCCAGGCCAGTAGTGACGGTCGTGGCTTTGCTGTTAGCGGCGGTGTGGCAGCCGCAGTTGTGAAAGCTGTAAAGCGTATGGATCCGGATCGCGAGGTGAAGGTAGCCAGTGCTAACGGACTTCAGGAGTGTAAAAAGATGCTGATGGCAGCCAAAGCAGGGAAATACAACGGATATCTGCTGGAAGGCATGGCGTGTCCTGGCGGCTGCATAGCAGGTGCCGGAACGGTGCAGACTGTAAAGAAGGCGGGAGTGGCACTGGAGAAGATGAAGAAGGAAGCGTCTTTTGAAGAATGTATGGATACTTCATTTGGCGGGGAACTGGAGAAACTGGAAGAGCTGTAAAATTATTTAGCCGAGCTGCTTGAAAATAAAGAATACATGAGAAGGAGAAAAGCAAAAATGCGTGCATACGAACGTTTATTAAATTATGTGAAAGTATATACCACAAGCGAGGATGAGCAGGAGAACGTGCCATCCACCAGCCGTCAGTTTGACCTGGGAAACCAGCTGGCAGAGGAACTGAAAAAAATAGGGGTTCAGGACGTGCGCATTGATGACAAGTGCTATGTTTATGGCGTGATCCCGGCTACAGAAGGCTTGGAAGAGAAACCAGCCATCGGCTTTATCGCACATATGGACACAGCACCTGATTTCTCCGGAGAAAACGTAAATCCACAGATCATCCCGGAGTACGACGGCGGTGATGTAAAGTTGGGAGACAGTGAATATGCTCTTACCTTGAAAGATTTCCCACATCTGGCATCTTTAAAAGGAAGAACCCTGATCACCACCGACGGAAGCACCCTTCTTGGTGCAGATGACAAGGCTGGTGTGGCTGAGATCATGACTATGGCAGAGCAGGTGATCACAGAGAACATTCCTCATGGAAAAATCTGTATCGGCTTTACCCCGGATGAAGAAGTGGGCCGCGGCGCAGACTTCTTCGATGTAGAAGACTTTGGAGCAGATTTTGCCTATACTGTAGATGGCGGTGCGGAGAATGAGATCGAGTATGAGAACTTCAATGCCGCAGGTGCGAAAGTAAAGATCAAAGGCTTTTCGGTACACCCGGGCAGCAGTAAGAACACCATGATCAATGCAGCCCTGGTTGCCATGGAGTTCAATAACATGCTTCCGGCAGGAGATACCCCAGCGAACACAGAAGAGTATGAGGGCTTTTTCCATCTCTGTGAAATGAGCGGAGATGTGTCTTCTGCAAGCCTTGACTACATTATCCGTGACCACGACAGCGCCATGTTCGCCTGCCGCCAGGAGCTGATGAGACATATCGTCAAGCTTCTCAACGAGAAATACGGCGAAGGTACCGTAACCCTCATCATCAAAGAACAGTACCGCAACATGAAAGAGAAGATCGAGCCTTGCATGCACCTGATCGATAACGCCAAGAAAGCCGTCCAGCAGTCCGGGCTGAATCCTAAGACAGTTGCAATCCGCGGCGGCACAGATGGCGCAAGGCTTTCCTTCATGGGACTGCCCTGTCCGAACCTTGGAACCGGCGGCTATGCCTTCCACGGACCATGCGAACACATTACCGTTGAAGGAATGGATTATGCTGTGGAGAATCTGAAGAATATTGTGAAGCTGTACGCCTGCTGATTCGGGTAGGAAAAAAGCATTGGTGAGATATATAATTTTTTAAACATGCTTTAGAAAAAAGCATCTGTCGAATCGTAACTGACAGATGCTTTCTTCTTCTCAAATTTAAACAAAATTTTACATGTCCGAGACAACAACCTGCTTTTTTTTCCTTATAATTATCTTGAGAAAAAAGCTAAAAAGGAGAACTGATCTACTTGAAGTACCAGAAAATTGTAAATAATAAGGAAATTAATGCATATCTGAAAAAGGGAGACGCCAATCTGGGGACAATGGGATTTACAGAAGTAACCTACATAAAATCATACAAAACAGAGCCCCTATATTTATGCAATATGTAGAAGCCCCAAAATAATGATAAAAATTTAAAAAAATAGTTGTTAAAAGATTGTCATTGTGGTATCTTAATGAGAGCGGAGAAAACCAATATTTTATGCGGAGACGAAGAGGGAAAAGTCCTTTTGTTGAGAATTGTTTGTCAAGAAACACATAGTGACATGACTTGAACCAGGAAAACAGGAAGAAAATTCTCTGTGTTTCTGGTTTAGGCCATGTCACAAGGCAGAAAATAAAGTTTTTACCCGCTTTTTTTCTAACTGTGATTGTTAAAAAATAAACAAGAAACAAAGGACATCACACAGGGAAAACCAACCAATCCCACGAAAAAGTGACAAAACAGAGGGAAAAGTTGACAAAATTCCACAACCCCCATGAAAGGAGTTTTTTATGAGCAGCAAAATTACCATTATCGGAGCTGGAAGCGTTGGCTCCACTATCGCTTACACACTGGCACACGATGAGATCGCTTCCGAGATTGTTCTGATCGACATCAACAAGGAGAAGGTTGAAGGAGAGGTTATGGACATTGAGCAGGGAACCTGCTTTAGAAGCCCTGTATCTCTGGTGGCCGGAGATTACGCAGATGCCAAAGATTCAGACATCGTGATCATTACTTCCGGAATCGCCCGTAAACCAGGACAGACACGAATTGAGCTTACTCAGACAAACGTAAACATTTTGAAGAGCATCACTCCTCAGATCGTAAAAGAAGCTCCAGACGCAAAGTATATTATCGTAAGCAACCCGGTAGATATTATGACCTATGTATTTACCAAGATTTCCGGTCTTCCGGAGAATCAGATCATGGGATCCGGAACTATTCTTGATACAGCAAGACTTCGCTATGGACTTTCCGAGCACTTCAAAGTAGCCCAGGGAAATATCCACGCTTATGTTTTTGGCGAGCACGGAGACACCTCCTTCATTCCATGGACAGGCGCTTACATTTCCGGTCTCAGCACAGATGAGTATTATGAAGAAATGAAAGCTCACGGCAAGGATGTGAAACCTCTGGATAAAGAAGCCATGCTGGAATATGTACAGAAATCCGGCGGAAAAGTTATTGCAAAGAAAGGTGCAACCTTCTACGCAGTATCTGCTACCGTTTGCCAGCTGGTAGGTCTGATCCTGGCAGCTTCCGATTCCCTTGCAACTGTATCCTCCATGCTTCACGGTGAGTATGGAATCGAAGATGTGTGCCTGAGTACCCTTACTCTTGTAGGACCAAATGGAATTCAGGGAAAAGTTCAGATGCGTATGAATAAAGAAGAAGTTGCACTGCTGAAAAAGAGTGCTGATGCCCTGAAAGAAGTAATCGCACAGATCGAACTGTAAGGACCAGGTTTTGTTGTCTGCATTTTACCAGAAAAATCAATTCCCAGTGCAGAGCACAAGACTTTATATTTAACTATACCAGCAAAGACATCCCGGCTTCTATCGTGGAAAGCGGTAAGTCGGGTTCCACTTTGCGAAAGCAACCCAAATAGCTGCTGTTTACATATGTGAATTTAGAAAAGCACATTTAGTGAACAGTGACAAGAAAGGAACAAGAAGCATGAAGTACAGTTATTATCCAGGATGTACCCTGAAGAATAAGGCAAAAGATCTGGATGCCTATGCCAGAGCTTCTGCAAAAGCACTGGGCTTCGAAATGGAAGAGATAGAAGACTGGCAGTGCTGCGGCGGCGTATATCCTCTTGGCAGCGATGAGATTGCCACCAAACTTTCTTCCATCCGGGCTTTAAATGACGCAAAAGAAAAAGGACAGGATCTGATCACAGTCTGTTCAGCCTGTCATCATGTGCTCAAACGTGTGAACGACGACATGAAAAACGTGGACGACATCCGCACCAGAGCAAATAATTATCTGAAACTGGATACTCCATATGAAGGAGAGACAAATGTCCTTCATTATCTGGAAGTACTCCGTGATGAAGTTGGATTTGATGAGATCAAAAAGAAAGTGGTAAATCCTTTAACTGGCAAAAAAATCGGTGCATATTATGGCTGCCTTCTTTTAAGACCAGGAAAGATCATGGCATTTGATAATCCGGAGAATCCCACCATTATGGAAGACTTCATCCGTGCCCTTGGCGCAGAACCTGTGGTATACCCATACCGCAATGAGTGCTGCGG
>UMEY01046452.1_pt1 | contig 10046 bp, 7 predicted proteins | sample 1964881 | NCBI WGS metagenome assembly UMEY01 (sample SAMEA4836033, study PRJEB28245) | human gut metagenome | biome: gut microbiome; material: fecal sample | place: Denmark | collected 2008 | reverse complement strand
GCTTTCCAACGCCCTCAGTTGTTCCAAAGACTCTGTCATTTCAAGCGGCGTCTGCTTCATGTGGGCATATTCCAGAAGAAACTCTCTCCGATAGGCATAAATTCCTACATGTTTTAATGCGGGAACCACAAAATCATGGCGGGGATAGGGAATCAGCGCTCTTGAAAAATATAATGCTTCGCCCTTTTGGTTGACAACAACTTTTACCGCCGACGGATCTTCGTAGTCGTCATTTTTTAACGGCGTTGCCACTGTCACCATATCAAGTTCCGCCCGTTCAACAAGTGTCTTCGCAAGAAGATCGATAACATTGGGATCAATCAAAGGCTCATCTCCCTGTACATTGACAATGATATCATAATCCGGCAGACTTTCCGCCACTTCCGCTAAACGGTCAGTCCCGGTCGGATGATCAGCAGAAGTCATCACTACATCTCCACCAAAAGACCGGACTTCTTTTTCAATATCTTTATGATCCGTAGCTACGATGACCACATTAGGCAGTTTCGCCAAAATAGCTCTTTCGTAAACACGTTGCACTAACGTTTTTCCCGCAATCATCCTCAGCGGTTTTCCCGGCAGACGTGTCGATGCATAGCGGGAAGGGATTATACAGGCAATTTTCATAAAAAGGCCTCCCATTGTTCCTGAAGCTGTGCTTCTCCATTTTCAGCAAATTTCATTTCTATCTCCAAAACATAAAGAGGAATTTTACTGTCTTCCGCTTTACTTAAATTCAGCATCTTTACCGCATCTTTTTCTGTCACCGTGATCAGATCAGCACCACTATATGCAGCTGCCATTTCAGCAGATTCCATATCTGCTGATGTATATACATGGTGATCCGGAAAAAACATACTTCCCACAGGGTTCAGCCCCGCCTCTAATGTTGTTTCTTTAAACGCTTCAGGATTTCCTATTCCTGAAAGAATAAACGTCCTTCTCCCTTTCTGGCAGGATAAACAGTCTTCTTTGATTCCTTTTTTCCATTTATTGAAAGGAACAAGCAATGACGGCGAATGGAAAGATTCAAGGATAAGCGCCTGCGGTGCCAATCGAAAAAGGTTCTTCTTTATATCCGTTTTCACAGACACATCTGCCTGCTCACTTTTAGTAAGGATAAATGTATGGGCACGTCGTAATGCCTCCATAGGCTCACGGAGAAGTCCGCGGGGCAGGGAATATCCGTAACCGAAAGGATTCGTGCAGTCTATGAGAACGATGTCTAAATCCCGCTTCATATCCCAGTACTGAAAACCATCATCTAAAAGCAATATATCCGCCCCCAATTTAATCGCTTTTTCCGCAGAAATGATCCTGTTACGTCCCACAAGAACAGGAACATCAGGAATTTTTAACGCCATCATATAAGGCTCATCTCCCGCCAGTTTCTGGGAAATCCGCAAAGATCGTCCGTCAGATACAACTCCTCCGACTTTTTCCAATCCGCTTTTATAACCGCGGGAGAGAATGGCCGGATGATGCCCCTTTTTGTAAAGCATTTCAGCCAGCTTTAAAATGCACGGTGTTTTCCCCGTTCCACCGGCCGTAATATTTCCAACACTGATAACAGGTATCGGCATACGGCGGGCATTTCGCCCAGCCTTCTCATATTTTTTCACGACACCTTTTTCATAAATCCCTGCAAGAAGCTCCAACCCGCCAAGAACAATCTTTCCTATCTTTCCCGGCGACGGATTTTTTTGGAGTCCAAGTATGTAAGACTCAATACTCATCAGTATTCTCCATCAAATCAATCTTATACTTTTCAGCAAGTTTTGCAAAAGTATCTACATTCCTTTTCGTCGCCCCCTGATTCTCCGCCACCACAGACAATGCCGCTTCCCCCATAGCCTTCATTTTTTCGGGATGAGCCAATAAATCCCGCAGCGTTTTTTCTAATTCAGACTCATTTTGTGCCATGCAGCAGACACCACGCTTAGACAGCAGATCAAATATTTCCCGGAAATTGAACATATAAGGACCTACAAGCACCGGTTTCCCATGTGCCGCAGGTTCCAATATGTTATGTCCCCCCACCTTTACAAAACTTCCGCCAACAAAAACTACGTCCGCAAGACTGTATAAACGTCCCAATTCACCAATGGTATCAAGAATAATAACCTGATGGCCTCTCCCATCATCTTCTTCCGTCCCCATCTTAGAGCGGCGTAGAACACTGTATCCAAAATGCTTCACCAAAAAGCGGACAGACGGTGCCCTTGTAATCTCACGTACTGCCAGAAGCAACCGGGCGTCAGGATACTCTTTCAGAATCTTGCCAAATATACGAAGAATAATTTCTTCTTCTCCGTTATGCGTACTCCCTGCTACAATCACAGGCCCTTTTCCATCAAAGTGAAATTCATGACGAAGCTGTTGTTTCTCTTCTTCCGAAACTTCCACATAGGTTTCATCATACTTTGTATTTCCTGTAATTGTCACCCGATCAGAAAGTGCTCCCATAGAAATGATATGTTCCGCATCAATGCCCGACTGCATACAAAATTTTTTAATTTGGAGAAGCATACGCGAGGTAAAACGCCGGATCAGGGAATACCTTTTCATAGAACGGTCACTGATACGGCCGTTCATCATCATAACAGGAATATTCTTTCTCCATGCCAGCCGAAGAAAATTTGGCCACAATTCCGTTTCAATCAGAATAATTGCTTTAGGATTCACTATATTCACAATTCGTTCTGTGATAACAGGCAAATCAAAAGGAAAAAATATATGGCCGTCCGCCTCGGGCATGATCCTTTGCGCCATTCGGTGACCTGTAGCAGTAACGACGGATACAACGACCATTTCTTTGGGATAGCGTTTTTTCAATTCTCTCACAATAGGACTGGCTGCGACAACTTCACCCACCGACGCCGCATGTATCCAGATTGCATTATGATAAGCAATCTGTTCCAAAGTCGGCGTCGGCATAATCCCGGCACTCTGCTTTAGTCTGTCATAAAAACCGTCTTCAAAAATAAGACGGTAAAGCAGTACCGGCACCTGAAAGAACCAATAAGCAACCAGACAGACATTATAAAACCAGTACAAGTTATTTTTCTCCTTCCGGCTGTTTTATCGACATGGTATACAGTTCATGATATAAACCGCCCATAGCCATAAGTTCTTCATGTGTTCCCTGTTCTTCAATCCGTCCTTTATTCAGCACTAATATCTGATCAGCATTTTTAACCGTCGATAAACGATGGGCGATAACAAACGACGTCGGTCCCACCATCAGTTTATCCAAAGCATCCTGTACAATTTTCTCGCTTTCTGTATCCAAAGCGGAAGTAGCCTCATCCAGGATCAAAATGGCCGGATCTTTCAGTATTGCCCGTGCGATAGCAATACGCTGCCGCTGCCCGCCGGACAATACAAGCCCCCGGTCTCCAACTTTCGTATCTATGCCATGAGGAAGTTCTCTGATAAAATTTTCCGCATTTGCTGCTTTTATAGCTGCCCAAACCTCTTCATCCGTCGCATCCAGTCTTCCATAAAGAACATTTTCCTTAATTGTCGTATTAAAGAGAAGTGTATCTTGAGGTACAAGACCTATATTTTCCCTTAAAGAGCCGACAGTCACATCGCGGATATCCATACCATCAATGCAGATTGCCCCTGTGCTGACATCATAAAAGCGGGGAAGCAGGTTTGCCACCGTGGTCTTCCCCGATCCCGATGGACCGACAAGAGCAATGGTCTGTCCCGGCTCCGCGATAAAGTTTAAATCTACGAGAACTGGATTTTCTTTTTCATAGGAAAAAGAAACGTGCTTTGCCTCTACTCTGCCTTTCTTAATAATGAGCTGCTTTGCGTCCGGCTTATCCTGTACTTCCGGCTGCTCATCAAGGATGGCAAAAACACGGTCGGCTGCAGCCAGTGATTTTTGGATATTCCCAACGCTTTCCGCCACGCGCCGTGTCGGATTCGCCAAATTGATGGCATAAATAAGAAATGCAATCAGTTCCCCGGTCGTCATCACCCCGTCAATAACGGAAACACCGCCATACCAGATAATAGCGCACACCGCAATGGCCGCTAAAAATTCAACAAAAGGCGTCATCTGACTCTGTTGGCGGATGGAACGAACCGTTGCGCTGAAGCTGGAACGATTAATTTTTTCAAACCGTTTTTCCTCATAACTGCCGCGGTTAAAACTCCTTACAATACGAACGCCTTGTATCGTCTCCTGCAGCATGGAGGTTACATCAGCAAGGCATTCCTGTACCACCCTCCCGCTGGTATGCAGTTTTCTGCCGAAAAACTTAATCACATAAGAAACCAGAGGCACGATGATGAGACAAAGCACGGTCAGCTTCCATTGCAGATAAATCATAGACGCAAAGGAGCCGATAAAAATCGCGCTTTCCTGTACAAGAGAAATAAAATCCACCACGATGGCCGTTTGCAGCGCAGCAATATCATTAGTCAGATTACTCATGATATCCCCCGTACGGCGGCGATCATAGTAGGAAATGGACAAAACCTGCAAGTGATGGTAGAGAACATTACGGATATCCATAATAACCGCCTGTCCGATATACCCCATCAGATATCGATGCCCGAAAGTCGTGAGCGCCCTGATAAAGAAAGTCACTAAAATAGCTACAATGACCAAGTACAGCATTCGCAAGTCCTTTTGCTCCAGCACTTGGTCAATCACGTCCTTAATAATCCATGGAACCACCAAATTTGACAATGCTACAAAAAGCATGAAAACAACTGACAATATTAATAACTTCTTGTATGGCCACAAGTAAGACAGAAGACGTTTATAACTATTTATCTTATTTTTTTTACTACTCATTATTTCCCCTCTGCTGTCCTTAATATAAGTTCCGCCGTACGACGAACTGCTCCGCCTTCACCCAGCACGGCACGTACAGATTTTAATTCTCTTATATTCTCCTGCCGCTTTACCTCATCAGTCAGCCACGGCAGCACGACTTCCGCTATATTTCCGGCAGTAACTTTATCCTGTAAAAGTTCAGGCGTCACTTCTTTATGAAGCAGTATATTCGGCAGCCCCGCATACTCCACCCGTACAAGATGCTTGGCCAGGAACCAGGTAATCGCAGATAATCGATACACAAGCACAGTAGGAAGCCCCATCAGCGCTGTTTCAAGAGTAGCGGTTCCAGACGAAGCGATACACGCCGTACAAATCCGCATCAGATCATATATCCGGCCGGCCGTCACAATGATATCCAATCTCGGTGAAGCATTTTTTAAAAAATCTTGAATAAACTCCGATGAAATCGTACCAGCACGGGGCAAAAAGAATTGGCACTCACATTTTTCAGTAAGTATATCCGCTGCTTTAAGCATGGCGGGAAGAAGTTTTTCCACTTCATTTTTTCTGCTTCCCGGCATAAGCAGAATTCTTTTTTTTACTCTGTCTCCCCCAAAAAACATCATTGCCTCTTCATAAGACATAGACGCTTTCACAGTATCTGCCAAAGGATGCCCCACAAAAGTCACCCGGGCTCCAGCTTCTCGATAAGCCTCCGCTTCAAAGGGAAATATAGATGCCACATGCTCCACATCACGAACAATATTCTTTGCCCGTCCCTTGTGCCAGGCCCAAATTGTCGGTGCAATATAGTACACTACCGGAATGCCCAGCTCTTTTGCCACGTGGGCAATCTTCATATTGAACCCCGGATAATCCACACACACAACTACATCCGGTTTTTCTTCCATCATAGCATGTCTAAGGAATGTCCGTAACTTAAAAAACAGTGATAAATGACGAATGACTTCTACCACTCCGATAATTCCCAGATTACCAATATCATAAATAATACGCACTCCCGCATTACGCATATTATCTCCGCCCATGCCGAAAATATCAGCATCAGGATATTCTCTTTTAATTTCCGCGGCAACAGCGGCGGCGTGCATATCCCCGGAAGCTTCTCCGGCAGACATCATAATTTTCATAAATGCTCCTGCTCCACGGATAGAATAGCAATTCCTGCACAATCCGCCTCTTTCAGCACGGACGTTTTTTCCACAAATAAGGTGCGGTACGCCTCAATGGCAAGTACTTTGCATCCGGTTTCCATCATAGAATGTAAAGTTTCCAATCCGACAGCGGGTACATCAAAACGCAGATCCTGATCCGGTTTTGCCGTCTTCACCACCACGGCTCCCCCGCGGGCCAGCATACCACCGCGTCTAATACAGGCATCTGTCCCTTCAATCGCTTCCACTGCCATAACCGCCTGATCTTTGATGACCACCGTCTGCCCCAGATCCATACCGCCAATGGCCTTAGCCGCCTTAAAGCCGAATGCTACATCAAGCATTTCATTTTCTGTCGGCCGGCGTTTGGTAAATATTTGCGGCCCCGGCATTAAAGGCTTTAAATATTTCGTTTGATCCAGCACTGAAATCCCGTCTTTCCCCAATTCTTCCACAAGTTCCAAAGTAATCGTGTCATCCTTGAAATTCTTTTTCCTCAATCGATTCAAAACTTTCAGCGCACGCAAATCAGGAATCACATGATCCTTATACAGCCATTCTTTTGTTACTTTCCCAAGCATTGTGACTTCCTGCACGCCTTCCGACAAAAGCGTTTTAATGACCTTATTCAATTTAAAGACGCTGATTTCATAATAAGCATCAGCTTTTTCTTTTAGTTTCTTTTCGACTCCTGGAATCACAGCAATGCATACAACCTTATATCCCTGTATATGTGCGGCCTCTATAAATTCCACCGGAAGTATGCCGATTCCGGCAAGCAGTCCTACGGTCTCCATCGTTCCCCCTATCATTCTACCCTTTGAGTATTTTACCATATATTTCGTATTTTACGGAAATTATCGATTCTATATGAAAATACTTTTTTATGCTAAAAACGTATGCTAAACAGCCTTATACAAATCATTTTTATATGCTTCTTGAAAGAAATATAAACGCAAGGTATACTTAAATTATTATAATTTAAAGGGGGAATTACTTTGCTAAACAAAATCAAAAAAGTTTTGTCCAGTGTCGCATTGATCAAACAAATTGCTGTCGGCTTGGTCATCGGTATCCTGATTGCCGTCTTTACACCGACGGTAATCCCTGTCGTTAAAATTTTTGGCGATCTCTTCGTCAAAGCACTGAAAGGCGTTGCTCCCGTCCTCGTATTTTTCCTTGTCATGAACGCGATGGCACAAAAAAAAGAAGGGACGAACGCAAATATGAAACCGATCATCATCCTGTATGTCATCGGAACCTTCTGTGCCTCTCTCGTCGGCGTGGCATTGTCATTCCTTTTTCCGACCGTACTTCATCTCCAGGTGGCAGCCGATGCCAAACTGGCTCCGCCTTCCGGCATCGTTGAAGTATTGCACAATGTAATTCTTTCCGTTGTAGATAATCCGGTCAATGCGCTTCTTACTGCAAATTACATCGGTATCTTGGCCTGGGCGATCATTGCCGGTCTTGCACTCAAAAGTTACGCAAACGGTACAACAAAATCTGTGCTTGATGATATAGCCCGTGCTATCACTCAGGTTGTTACCTGGGTCATCCACTTCGCTCCGCTTGGCATCATGGGGCTTGTTGCTGACTCTGTCGGTACTGCCGGTGTAGATGCCCTGTTGGGATATGCAAAACTTTTGGCTGTCCTGATCGGCGCCTACATTCTTGTTGCTCTTGTTATGAATCCGATTATCGTATTCCTCAATGTTCACCATAACCCTTATCCTCTTGTCTGGACAACAATCCGTGAAAGCGGTGTATATGCATTCTTTACAAGAAGTTCCGCAGCAAATATCCCTGTCAATCTGACCTTGTGCAAGCGGCTGGGCCTTAACCCCGATACTTTCACAATTTCTATTCCGCTCGGTGCAACTATCAATATGGCGGGCGCTTCCATTACCATTTCTGTACTGGCTTTAGCTGCTGCCAATACATTGGGAATTGTTGTCGATCTTCCGACAGCGCTTCTTCTGTGCCTGATTTCCACAGTTGGCGCCTGCGGCGCTTCCGGTGTAGCCGGCGGTTCCCTCCTTCTGATTCCTGTGGCCTGTGCCTCTTTCGGTATCAGCAATGACATTGCCATGCAGGTTGTTGGTGTAGGCTTCATCATTAGTGTTCTTGAAGATGCCTGTGAAACGGCACTGAACAGTTCCAGTGATGTCCTCTTTACTGCTGTTGCTGAATTTTCTGAACGCCGCAAGAATGGAACTTTTGATCCTAAAGATATGGTTCCCCACAACTGAATCTGATGCAAAAAAGACTGTGAAAATGCGAAATACTTTTCACAGTCTTTTTTCGTGTGCCTTATGGCGGATATTCCGCATTCAATCTGCTCTATACCTCTATCAAAAAAGCTCCGGCGGTTTTCATTTTTACATCTCCATAGCAGAGAATAAATTTATCTATATACCCCGCCAATTCCTTAAAAACTGATGCCTTAATAGAGCCTCCCCACTCCGATCCCCAATCATAATCAGAAAAAGATTGCATAAGCTTCATCCCTGCCGGTGACAAATGTAATTCACGTTCTGTTTCATGACTTCCTGCATCGATACCGGCTGCCCGAAGGAGCTGCACGGATACAATCAGCGCTGCCACCTTTTTATTTTTACATGCGGCAACAGTCATCGCACGTCCCAAAAGCCGGTATACCCTTTCATTTCTTTCCTCTTTTGGAAAGAATATACTGACCAACTCAATCACATAGTACCAGCACTGCATTTCTTCATAGGATAAATTCATCATATCCAAAAGCATCCGGCTCTCATACTGGGACATGAAAAAATTCTCGCCATCTTTCCACGCAGTGAACCGAAGAAACGCAAAAGAAACCATACCGCCGCTTCCACATCGTTCAAGCACCGTCTTGCCTACATAGATCCGTACTAATCCAGCAGATAAAGTAAATACATCCGCAATTTTCCCGCCATCCTTCCCCGCATGAGCATGAAGAAGGATCCCCTCATCATTTTCAAGCAATTTATTCATGACTGTCTGGTTCCGTTTCTTCTTTACGATCCATTTCCGCCTTCACACGCATAATACGGAATCCGTACATTTTAAGTACGGTAAACTTCCACCCGCCAAAAGAAATATGATCACCGACTTGGGGTATCCGTTCCAATTTCGAAAAAATCAGCCCGCCAATCGTATTATTTCTTTCTTCATCATCAAACTCCATTTGGAGCCTTTCAGAAACATCTTCCAGGATGACGGTACCGTCAAACTCATAAACATGGTCATTCACACGCAAAATTTCAGCAGGCGCGTTGCTCTCATTCTGCGGAATTTCTCCAGCCAGCTCTTCCATCAGATCCTCCAGCGTCACAAGGCCTGACGTCCCTCCATACTCATCCACGACGACCGCCAGGTATGTTCTCTTATTCTTCATCATTTGAAGGAGGGCCGGCGCGGGCATAACTTCAGGTACAGTCAGTATTTCCCTCATGATTCTTTTTATGTTGTACTCACCCCTCAAAAGGCTTTCTAAAAAATCTTTTACATGAATAAATCCAAGAATATGATCCTTGTCCTCCATACACACGGGATAACAGGTATGATGCGTTTTTGAAATATTCCGGCGCATTACGTCCATATCATCATTAAAATCCAAAACGACCATATCATTCCGGGGAATCATGACATCCCTCACATCTAAATCAAAAAAGTCAAAAGAATTTTTGATCAACGTATTTTCAAGAGTATTCAAACGCCCGCCGCGATGACTTTCTTCCACGATGCAACGGATTTCATCTTCGGTATAAGTGAAATTAACTTCGTCTCTGCACGGGATTCCTTTCATATCCAATATCTTTTTTACCGCGAACAAGCCGATGAAAATGAAAGGCTTCCATAGCCTGCCGGACAAATTGATGAACCATGTATAAGAGGATAACATGGACAGCGGCCTGACCAATGATATGGATCCCGGCACAAGAATGGTAAAAATCCAATAGAGCATCAGTGCAATAACAATGTAGGCAGAAACACCGACATATATCAGCACCGCGGGAAAAAAATTTGTTTCTTCCCAAAACAAAACCGTGTGACGGACACTCTGA
>UMEY01045896.1_pt1 | contig 10061 bp, 8 predicted proteins | sample 1964881 | NCBI WGS metagenome assembly UMEY01 (sample SAMEA4836033, study PRJEB28245) | human gut metagenome | biome: gut microbiome; material: fecal sample | place: Denmark | collected 2008 | reverse complement strand
ATTCTCTTCATTATTCTTTTTATTCTTCCCTGCATCATTTTGTATAGTATCTGTCCGGTATTGTTTATGCTGCCTGACAGCTTCATTGTTCGAAGTCCCGACAACAGGAGACGGCGTTATCTCCTCAACGATCACTGAAGAAACCGTCGCGCTCTCCTTTTCGTTCTGTTTTACATTCTGGTAACTTCTGTAAAAATTAACACCCACTGTCAGTACTGCAATTGCCAGACATGCAGTTAATCCATATGAAAAAACAGAAGGAGCTGCCGGCTCCTTCCTGGTTTCCTTTTTATCTGCAATTATTTTGCGAAAATCTTTCACAGCCTGATCTTCATATTTTTCCTGAGGTTCCGGCTGAAGTTCTTCATTTTTGTCGATCATATACGTCTGCATACCGGGATTTTTTTCATAATAAAGATAATACCCTCCCAGACGCACCATTTCATTGTTTTCATAACGGAAGAAAGCATCTTCCCTTTCCTGAGGTTCCATAAGCATCAGGACTTTTTCTCCTCCAAAATGTTTCATGTGTACTTTTAACATCACTTCCGATACCTTCAGGAGAAGCTGAGGCTGTGAAAAGAACCATCCCACAATCTCCTGATCTTCGAAGTACTCCTTCTGGGCTTCCTGTATCTGCTTCCATTGATTTTCCGAAAAATCGATATGATCAGGTGCTGCCTCCATCTCCTCCGCTATAATAGCACCTTTGATAAACAGATAAGCTGTCTGAGAACGCCATTTAAGATTTCCTGTAAGAACTGCCACTCTGGTTTTTGCTTCTCCCAGAGAGTCTTCCGTTCTGGCAAGTCTTACCAGAAATGTGTACACATAGTCCTCCATATAAATCCTGTAATCTTCGGCTGCCAGGCCGATCTGGCGTATATTTCTGGGTAATCCAAACGGTTCCTCACCATTTTGTCCTTCCTGAGATTCGTCCTTATAGATTACTTCTATCATCTCTCATCACCCCTTCGGGTATCAGGATAACACAGATAAATTGCAGATTTTATCACATTGTAAGAGGAATTTACCAGAATTTGGCGACAGATTTTGCACAGTGCATATTTTTATCCCGGTAAGGATATGATGTTATCAGAAGCCTCTTCGCAGCTTGTTGTTATGAAGCAAAGGGACTATAGCAATTAAAAGATATAATCAATAATGTGCTCTCGAAATCTTTTTGTGCAGGTACAATAGAGACTCTGCGAGTACATAAATACGATCAGGGAGGTTTTATGGTATTTTATGTGGACTCACAGAAAAGCAGTTCTGCTGAGGAAATCGCTTTTCTTTTAAATAAATGTATTCTTCAATATCCCGGCAGATGGTCGGAACTGGTTTTTCTGTGTATCGGAAGTGACCGCGTGACAGGAGACTGTCTCGGTCCCTATATCGGACACCAGTTACTTGAACATCTGAATACGGACACTCATGGCGTTTATGTTTACGGTACCCTGAAAAGCCCCGTACATGCTTTAAATCTTTCCAGAATTTCCCGCCAGATCAAAATTCTGCATCCCGAAGGTCTGGTTATTGCAGTGGATGCCTCTCTTGGACAAAAAAAGCACCTGGGGTATGTGACCATCGCAGATGGTGCACTTTACCCAGGTGCTGCAGTTCAGAAAGAACTTCCTCCTGTTGGTGATATCCATATCACAGGGATTGTAAACATTGCAGGTGTACTGGAACAGCTAACCCTTCAGACTACCCGCCTGTCTACGGTAATCTCTCTGGCAGATACCATCACACAGGGAATCGTAAATTATACAAATTCTTTGATCTGTTTGTAGATGCCTTCTGCATCAAGACCATATTTCTCAAGAAGAGCTGTGGCAGGACCGGATTCTCCGAATACATCATTTACACCGATACGTTTTACAGGTACAGGTGCTTTCTCAGACAGGCATTCGCATACTGCTCCGCCAAGTCCGCCGATTACTGAATGCTCTTCTACAGTTACAACCTTGCCTGTTTCTTTGGCTGCTGCAACTACAAGTTCTTCATCCAGAGGCTTAATCGTATGGATATTGATTACTTTTGCATCTACGCCGTCTGCCGCAAGCTTCTCTGCAGCTTCAAGAGCAGGAGCTACACAGAGACCGTTTGCAATAATCGTAAGGTCTTTTCCTTCACGAAGGACAATACCTTTGCCTAATTCAAATTTATAGTCCGGTCTGTCATTGATAACCGGAACTGCCAGACGTCCAAATCTCATATATACAGGACCAACATGCTCATAAGCTGCTTCTACCATAGCTTTTGCTTCAATATCATCAGAAGGGCAGGCAACAACCATTCCCGGAATTACTCTCATAAGAGCAAAATCCTCACAACACTGATGGGTAGCACCATCTTCACCTACAGAAATTCCGCCATGAGTAGCGCCAATTTTTACATTGATCTTCGGATATGCAATAGAGTTACGAACCTGCTCAAAAGCACGTCCTGCTGCAAACATTGCAAATGTGCTGGCAAATGGAACTTTTCCTGTAGTAGCCAGACCTGCGGCAATGCCCATCATATTACACTCGGCAATACCACAGTCAATATGACGCTCCGGAAATTCTTTTTTGAATACGCCAGTCTGAGTAGCTGCAGCAAGGTCAGCGTCCAGAACGACCAGGTTCTCATGTTTCTTACCTAATTCAACCAGCGCAGCACCGTAGCTTGCTCTTGTTGCGATCTTCTTTACTTCTGACATAATGCTTCACCTGCCTTTTCTAACTCTTCCATTGCCTGTGCATACTGCTCGTCATTCGGAGCTTTTCCATGCCATCCAACCTGATTTTCCATAAAGGAAACACCTTTTCCTTTTACAGTTTTCATAATGATAGCTGTAGGCATTCCCTTAGTAGCTTTTGCTTCATCAAAAGCAGCTCTTAACTGATCCATATCATTTCCGTCTGCAACGTTAATCACATGGAAGTTAAATGCCTCAAATTTCTTATCAATCGGGTATGGAGAACATACTTCATCAACCTTACCGTCGATCTGAAGTCCATTATTATCCACGATCACTACAAGATTGTCCAGTTTTCTGAAGCCTGCAAACATAGCAGCTTCCCAAACCTGGCCTTCCTGAATTTCGCCGTCACCTAATAAGGTGTATACACGATAGCTTTCATTGCTTAATTTGGCAGAAAGCGCCATACCAACTGCTGCAGAGATTCCCTGTCCCAGAGAACCGCTGGACATATCAACACCCGGGATATGTTTCATATCCGGATGTCCCTGTAAATAGGAACCCAGATGACGAAGAGTCTTCAGATCTTCTTTTGGGAAAAAGCCTCTTTCTGCAAGTGCAGAGTAGTATCCCGGTGCTGTGTGGCCTTTGGAAAGTACAAAACGGTCACGATCAGCCTTCTTATGATCCTTTGGATCAATATTCATTTCTTCAAAATATAAATAAGTGAATACATCTGCTGCAGACAGAGATCCGCCCGGATGTCCTGCTTTTGCAGAATGTAATGCAGTAACGATGTCTTTACGGACTTCGTTTGCAATTTTCTGAAGTTCTAATTTTTCCATTGTGGTAAATTCTCCTTATTCGCCGAATACTGCTTTATAATCTTTCTGGAATTTCTCAATACCTGCATCTGTCAGAGGATGTTTTGTCATCTGTACGATTACATTGTACGGAACAGTTGCAATGTCAGCACCTGCAAGTGCACAGTCTGTTACATGGATCGGATTTCTTACGCTTGCTGCGATGATTTCTGTCTCGATTCCTGCCACTTCAAAAATCTCAGCGATCTCGCGGATCAGATCAACACCTCTTGTAGAAATGTCATCCAGTCTTCCAAGAAACGGAGATACATAAGTAGCACCTGCTCTTGCAGCCAGAAGTGCCTGGTTAGCAGTGAAGATCAGAGTAACGTTTGTCTTGATTCCTTCTGCATGAAGAACCTTAACTGCTTTCAGACCTTCTACTGTCATAGGAATTTTAACAATCATATTCGGATGAATGGCTGCAATCTCACGTCCCTCTTTGATCATTCCTTCTGCATCTGTTGTAGTAGCTTTTACTTCACCGCTGATCGGTCCGTCTACGATAGATGTGATCTCTTTGATTACTTCCTTGAAATCTCTTCCTTCTTTTGCGATAAGAGACGGATTTGTGGTAACACCACAGATTACACCCATATCATTAGCTGCCTTAATATCTTCTACTTTTGCTGTGTCAATAAAAAATTTCATGTTCTTAACCCTCCTGATTTTTGCTTGTCATAATCGTTCATTGATCTGATGGTTTCATTATAACAGACTTTACATTCAGGTCAAGCGTGGCAAAAGATTATTAATAATTTCTTTATTAATAATTGCATGTCTTATTAATTCTTTATTTTTCAGTCAAAGCATATATTCGTTGTTATCAACATGCAATATACAATATGTTTTATAACCATTTCTTTTCGTAACTGTTCGCTGTCTTTGCTGTTGCAGGAAACCTCCGTCAGAAATCATTTCTGATATCGGATTTCAGCCGCACATCCTGAAATTTTGGTACGTTTCCAGAAAATGCCTGCCGGGTAGATATTCGCAATCTACCTCGCCACACAGCTCTATACCAAATAACTGTTCTGCAGTTTCGATAAATTATTATTAATAATTTTCATTCGACGTATTTAATTATTTTTTTTGGTTCTGACATACCCCGTAGTGCGTCTCGCTATCAGCTTGGGGGTATATTCAATATTATAGAGACTGACAGGAGCAGAATCTGTGAGAAAACGGTCCTGCTCATCGATTTTGCGCAGTATAATATCACAGGCATCTCTGCCTTTAAGGGCTACGAAATGATCGATCGTAGTAAGAGAGATCTTCCGTATTCCCGAATAAAAGATATTATCGCACCCAATCACCGATACATCCTTGGGTACATGAATCCTTGCTTCATGGAGAGCATCCAGCGCACCAATAGCCATCATATCATTCTGGCCTGCAATAGCTGTAAATTCCCTGCCTTCATCCAGAAGCTCCATAGTAAGCTCATAACCCATCGAATATTCCGAATCCATCCGTGGGATCTGCATATCGATAGCTTCATCCGCAGCCTTAATGATCACATGATCCTTCAGGCCTTCTTTCTCAAACTCTTTCACAAAACCATTTACACGTTTCGTTCTCTGCCATTGTCTCCTTGTCAGGGGCGGAGTGATAAACGCTACATCTCTGTGCCCCAGATCAAGCAGATGTCTTGCCATCATCCTTCCCACAACTGTATTATCCTGATTAATGGCATCTATAGTTGTAGTTTTCTCTTTATTACTGATGATAACCAGTGGGATTGTCTGCGCCAGTTCCTCTACCTGCTGCTGAAAATCCGGATTTGGATTACAGCAGTAGATAATGCCAAGCGGCTCTATTGTACCCATCATGCGCAGATACTTCTCCTCCAGACGGGGATCTCTCTGTGTATTACAGATAAAGACACCATATCCCTGCTTGTTCGCCACTGCTTCAATCCCTTGCAGAAGCAATACATAATACGGGCTTGTAAGCGTAGGGCAAAAAACAACGATCAGCTTCTCTTTCCGGCTTTCTTTTCTGTTCTTTCGTCCGGGAAGATGATAGCCTAATTCTCTGGCTGCCTGCTCTACCTTCTCCACTGTTTCTCTGGAAAAAGAAACATTATATTTCTTATTCAGGACCATGGAAACAGTTGCCTGGGAGACTCCTGCCCTCTTTGCCACGTCAGAAGAAGTTGCTTTCTTTTTAGACAAAGTGATGCCTCCTTTTCCGAAATCTTTTATCAGAACAGTAACCTTAAAGCTCCACACGCCCCTCAAGAGCACGTAAAAGAGTCACTTCGTCAATATATTCCAGATCTCCTCCTACCGGAACTCCGCTTGCGATCCTGCTGACTTTGATCCCGGTAGGTTTGATCAGCTTACTGATATACATTGCCGTTGTTTCCCCCTCCAGACTGGAGTTGGTAGCAATAATCACTTCCTTTACCTCATCCTTTGCCAGACGCTGCATGAGTTCTTTCAGTTTAATATCATCCGGCCCGATTCCAAGCATTGGAGAGATTGCACCATGAAGAACATGATAAACGCCATCAAACTTGCCTGTTTTTTCATAAGCTGCAAGATCTCTTGTATTCTCTACCACCATAATCACTGAATGATCTCGCTTATCATTGCTACAGATGGGACAGATCTCTCTGTCTGTCAGAGTACAGCAGCACTTGCAATACTGTACATTCTCTCTGGCACCGGTAATGGAAGAGGTAAGCTGCTCTACCTGATCCTTTGGCATATTCATGATGTGAAATGCCAGTCTCTGTGCTGATTTCGCACCGATTCCCGGAAGATGGGAAAGTTGCTCGATCAGCTTATTGATATGACTGCTGTAGTATTCCATCAGAATGGAAGACCTCCGCCAAGTCCGCCCAGACCACCTGTCAGTTTAGACATAACAGCTGTAGATTCTTCTTCCACTTTGCGAAGTGCTTCGTTTGTAGCTGCAACGATGAGATCTTCCAGCATTTCGATGTCATCCGGATCTACAACTTCCTCCTGAAGCTTTACTTTTGTCACCTCTCTCTTACCGGAGATAGTTACCTCTACAGCTCCACCTCCTGCAGTAGCCGTAAATTCTTTCTCTTCCAGAGCTTTCTGGTTCTCTTCCATCTGGCGCTGCATTTTCTGCGCCTGTTTCATAAGATTATTCATATTTCCCGGCATACCCATTCCCGGGAATCCTCCACGTTTTGCCATTTGTGATGTCCTCCTTGCTATTTATTGCCTTATTATTTACTGCCTTTTCCTGTCCGGAGAATATTTAGTTACTGTTCACTCCGTTCACAGTAACGTAACCAAAATTCATTCCAGATTGCCTGCGGCAATGGAATTTTGGCTTGTATGTCTCGGGATTTTGGCATATTCATGCCAAAACACCTCGCGGGATAGTGGTGTGTGAACAGTAACAATATTTATTCTCCTTTTTCCTCATCAGGATCTTCCTCTATCACAACATCCATGTGGATATTATTCTTTATCGCCTGGTCCACTGTGATATTTGCCAGATTTGTATGCTGATGCTTATCTGCCACCAGCATCTGGATCTCTACTGTTTTTCCTGTCTGGGCAGTGATGATGTCCTGAAGCTCTTTCTTCGCTTCCGGATTGTCCACATAGGACTGCCCCAGAAAATCCTGAAATTCCACATAAAGAACAGGTTCTCCTGTCTCACTGTTATACTTCGGAACAGATTTCTGAAGCATCTGTTTAAACATCCCTGTTGTCTGTCCTGTGATCACTCTCCAGCCTGCCACGATCTTCTGCAAATCTTCCGGTGCAGCTTTCGCCGGTGCTTTGTTTCCCGCCGGTTCCTGAACTGCTCCGGTTTCTGCCGGCATTTTCCCTGAACCCTGCTGCACGATCACCTGCTGTACCGGACGTTCATCCATCCGCTGTTCCAGCACACGCAGTCTGTCCAGAACAGAATCCAGATTAGTCTCCATTGCAGGACGGCACAACTTGATCAGTGCAATCTCCACGAGAACCCTTTTCTGGGTTGCATATCGGATCTGGTTGGACAAATCCGAAAAAATACGGATATACCGCATCAGCGTCTCCACATCCAGCATGGTGCTCTCTTCTTTCAGAAGCTTCATGTTGTCGGATGAGACATCGATTGCTTCCTCCGGATTCTCAGAAGTCTTAACGAGAAGAAGATTTCTCATATACCAGGTAAAATCTCCCACAAACTGGCTCAGTTCCCTGCCTCCTACGATCAGTTCCTCCAGGATATGAATGGAACCTGTCACATCTCCCCGGATCACTTTTCGCAAAAGCTTGCTAAACACTTCGGTGTCAACGGCTCCCAGAACCTCCAGAACTTTATCATAGGTAAGTTCCTGTCCAAGATAAAAAGCAATACACTGGTCGAGAAGGCTGAGCGCATCTCGCATGGAACCATCTCCCGCTTTCGCTACATATCGGACTGCTTTTTCCTCAGCTTCTACACCTTCAACTTTGAGCAGTTCATCCAGTCTGGCCGCGATAGTGTCTATGGTGATTCTGTGGAAATCATATCTCTGGCATCTGGATAAAATCGTAATCGGAATCTTGTGCGCCTCTGTAGTTGCCAGGATAAACATAACATAAGACGGTGGTTCCTCCAGTGTTTTCAGCAGGGCATTGAAGGCACCTGTGGAAAGCATATGAACCTCATCAATAATATATACTTTATATTTACCTTCTGTAGGGCGGTAAGAAACCTCTTCTCTGATCTCACGTATATTATCCACACCATTGTTGGATGCAGCATCGATCTCGATCACATTCATTGCAGTTCCTGCCTGGATTGCCTTGCACATGGCACATTCATTACAGGGGCTGCCATTTACGGGATGCTCACAGTTGACTGCCTTCGCCAGAATTTTGGCTACTGTTGTTTTACCGGTTCCTCTGGTGCCGCAGAACAGATACGCATGGCCGATACGGTTATGCTTAATCTGATTTGTCAGAGTAGTCACTATGTGATCCTGACCTTTGACATCCGCGAAATTATCCGGTCTGAACTTTCTGTAAAGAGCAGTGTAACTCATGAGTAAACTCCTATCGTAACTATTCAGCACCCCCACTGTCAGCAGCGCGCCAAATAGTTATCTCTATCTTATTATCACAGCCGCCGCGGAAAAAATTCCCGCGGCGGTCTTTTTTACATCCATATCTTATATGAAAAAGTATCTGTCAGTCAAGTACTGTTTCACTTAATCAGTCACCAAAGCTGATACCGATCTGTTTGGCAGCAACTACAAGCTGATCTTTCGGTGATACCATCTTAAGCTTACCTGCACACTCTTCAAGAGGTACACGTTTAATTTTGCCGTTTACCACGCCGATCATGATGCCATATTCACCATCCATGATCGCCTGCGCTGCACCTGCACCGATTCTTGTGGAAAGAACGCGGTCATACGGACATGGTTCTCCGCCTCTCTGTGTATGTCCCGGAACTGTAACGCGGACTTCGCTTCCGATCTCTTTGTAGATCTGGTCAGCAATCTCATAGGAAACGGACGGATATTTCTTTGCTCGGGCTTCCAGTTTCTCTTTGTATTTCTTTTTAGGAAGTTCTGCGTCTTCTTTGGAAATCGCACCTTCTGCAACTGCAAGGATTGTGAAACGCTTGCCTGCTTTGGCACGTTTCTGGATCGCTGCGGTAACTTTTTTGATATCATATGGGATCTCAGGAATCAGGATGATATCCGCACCGCCTGCAACACCTGCATGAAGTGTCAGACTTCCTACCTTGTGTCCCATGATCTCCACGATAAATACACGTCCATGTGAAGATGCTGTCGTATGGATACAGTCAATGGCATTTGTGGCAATGTTTACCGCACTCTGGAAACCAAAGGTCATGTCTGTGCCATAGATGTCATTATCAATAGTCTTTGGAAGATGGATAATGTTCAGTCCTTCTTCTCTCAGAAGGTTTGCTGTCTTCTGTGTACCATTTCCGCCAAGGATCACAAGGCAGTCCAGGCAGAGTTTATAATAAGTCTGCTTCATTGCTTCAACCTTGTCCAGGCCATTCTCATCCGGGACACGCATCAGTTTGAATGGCTGTCTGGATGTTCCGAGGATTGTGCCGCCCTGTGTAAGGATTCCGGAAAAATCTTTGGATGTGAGCATACGGTATTTACCATAGATCAGTCCTTTATATCCATCATCAAATCCATAAACTTCCAGTTCATCCAAATTGTTACTCAGTCCCTTTACTACTCCTCGCATGGTAGCGTTAAGAGCCTGACAGTCACCGCCACTGGTAAGCATACCTATTCTTTTAATCATGATAGTATCCTCCATTTCTGTGTTTTAAGAATTATCCATATCCATACATACAAGACATGTTGTGTACTCTGGCATATCCATTTCCAGAATAAAGATAGTTTATTTCTGTTTATTATATAATATTTATCGTTTTCATACAATAGTGTTAGAAAAGTTTTAGTTACTATTCACGCACTACGTTCGTTACTGTTCACTCCGTTTGTTACTGTTCACTCCGTTCCCAGTAATAAGTTTTACTATAATGATTCA
>UMEY01054081.1_pt1 | contig 10082 bp, 15 predicted proteins | sample 1964881 | NCBI WGS metagenome assembly UMEY01 (sample SAMEA4836033, study PRJEB28245) | human gut metagenome | biome: gut microbiome; material: fecal sample | place: Denmark | collected 2008 | reverse complement strand
AACACAGGGTCAAGCTGGTAAATATCTTCATGCAGAAGGGAAGACTGCTGCGCAAGATGCAGATAAACCCTGGTTACCTTATAATCCGTATGTCCGAGAAGCAAGCGAAGCATCTCGATGTTACCGCCGCCTTTAATGTATGACGTTGCAAAAGTATGCCGACAAAGATGGGGATGAAGCCGATCTATGCCGGATTTCTTTTTTATCCGGGCAAAGAGCTGCTTGATCACATTGGAGTTAATTGCTTCCTGTTGTCTCATCTGTAAAAACACATAGGACATAGGAGAGAGAGCTGTATACTTGCGATGGATCACACAATACTTCATCAGGTTTACTTTCAGCCGGGGGCAGAGAATCACAAGTCTTGTCTTGGATCCCTTAGATTTATATACCTGGATGATATTTTTATCAAACATAAGATCACAGAACCGCAGGTTGATCACTTCGGATGATCGCAGTCCGGCATCCAGCATCAGGTGAACAATACACCAGTTTCTCAATCCGAACTCAGTTTTCAGGTTAAACAGCTTGTCGATCTGCTGAACTTCTGACTGATAAAGCGGGATGATCTCACCGGAGTCATCTTTGGGAAGCTTCACCTTGTAAGTAAAGTCATCACAGTATTCGTTATCTTTGCAGAAATTGGCAAATACCTTGATTGACCTGGCATATGTCCGGATGCTGGTTGAAGAAAGCAGTTCCTGGGACGGTTCCAGGAAAGGATGGTTCTGGAACTTCGGACGCTTCCGCAGGTAACAGATATAATTCCGGAAGAGTTCCCTTGTAACTTCATCACAGCCAATCTCAGAAACAGGCCTGTTAAAACATTCTGATACATATGTAAAAAAGCCTGTTAAGTTTTCCCGATAGTAAATTAAAGTCTTATCAGCACAGGAAGTCTCCCGATCAGCCATGAAGATCTGATAAGCCTGATCTAATGATATACTCATAAGTACCTCCTTTGTATCTCATTTTTTCGCACGTGCAACTCTGATCAGAACGCTGCAGCGTGACTTTTGAGATACACTACTCATATTTACGGATTGCTATCTCATCATCAGCATAAAAATTAAAGAATACACTTGAATCATCAGGGCTTCCAGAAAAATTAAGAATAGCCAGACCACAACTGCAGGTTTCTTCAAAAACAAACACATTCTGGAAATATAACAAATATTCTCCTGCTGGAAGACAGGAAGCAGATTTTACAGTAACAATATAGCTTTCATATTTAACTAATCTCATAATGACCTCCTAAATTTTATTGTAATTTCAAGGTGCTTATGGTATTATGTCCGTAGATACTTCACCAGTATTGATATTGACTATCTGATACTCATGAGTAACACTACTTACATAAGTGTCCGCCAGTTCACTGCTATTGAATTGGCGGGCTTTTTTCTGTTTGTAGCGGTTTGCATCATGAATATCATTATCATTCAGCTGGCAAAGTGCTTCAACACAATCCTGCACCACGTTATCATTGTTGATCCCCCTGGTATAGATACCGAGAGTTACAGCAGCGTTAATCACACGCTTTTTCATTATGTCACTGTTGAGTTGCCTGCAGTACTGCCGGATCAGCTTCACATCTTTTGGTCTGACATTTACATCTATCATCCTGCAGCTCCGGAGAGCTGTCCAGAAAGCACACAGGTCACGTCTTGATTTATTAGAATCTCCTTCTGGTTTAACCAGGCGGAACACATAAAAGGTCAGATAGTCGGCTATGATCTTCCGGTTATCCAGGTAATCATAAATCCTTTTGGACGTTTCCTTTGCACTGTTATCCCGGAACGGTACCAGTTCATACGTCTTGGTATGCTTTCTCATTGTCTGGTATTCCACGTTCATGATCAGGTTGATCTTCGGTGTTAATGTATCTGCAAGTTTATGCAGCGTATCCGGGGACATGGTTACATTACCTTCCACAACATCCCTGCACTGTTTCCGGAGTTCCGAATCAGAGCCATATTCACTGTAATATTTCAGTCTGGCAGTATCCAGATATTGCCAGGAATGCTTTTTATAACATTCTTCATAACAATACAGGTCATAGCGGTTGATCAGACCATTGAACAGCCATACCTTGAAGAACCATGGTTTATAATTCTTTTCAATGACCTCTTTACTTTTCAGATAGATACGGATAAATACCTTGTCAGAACGTTTTCCCATTGATACATAATCAATCTCATATCCTTCTGATCCGACTTTGGCGGTATGTATCAAAGCATCCTTGAACCTGTCCACTCTCATCTTGTAGAAGCTCTCCGGTGAAAAGAACTTTTCTGGATTACTTAAGTAGTTGCTGTGCCAACAGTAGTCAATCCTGTTTTCCTGACAGTATGCGATATGTAAACCGAAGTAATCACAGATCTGTTTCACATATTCATAAGAGCGTTCAAAGGCTTCATGAACTCCATACATCCACAGCATATAAGATCGGAGTTGTACAACGATCTCAGACGTAACTGAGAAACCACCATCAGAACCATGAGGAACAGAAGGAGCAATGAAAATATCAAACCATTCTGGGCATTCCAGACGAATACTAAAAAAACCAGCGTAAGAGCCAGCGCACAGATTAAGGCTACGGTCAAACCCAGGAAAGAAGATCTGTACAAGTTGTCCATACCTGGAGTCAAGGATTGATTTCTTCTGCTCAAAGAATTTACGAAACCTGAGAACGGAATCATCAGATGAGTCATTTGTAAAGTCCTCCACTAATTTCACAGAATAATAAAAGGTATCAATGTTATGCAGGAATTTCTTTTGTTTGAAGTCAAACCAGTATTTTTGGTTTTCATCATCAAATTCCTGATATATTTTTGTTGAATTTAAGTGTTTCTTAATGTCCATTTCACACCTCACTTTAGTTTGCTAAAGTTTTTCCCCAGATAGCAGTTTGGGGAAATTTTAAAATTGCCATTTTCGCCAGTATTTACAAGGGTTTTGCATGAATTTTGTATGTATTTTCAGACCACGTATTACAGGCCCGTGGCAGGGGGCAGTAACGGAACTCCGTCAGCGCTGCCGCGCGGTCAGACGGGTCCCCCCAACCCCCGTCTTCCCACACAGCAGGGCTGACGGAGTTTCTGGACAGCCTCCGGCTCTGGGACTGCCAGACGTTTCTGAAATGTATCTCAAAATTTCTGCAGTAAACCTGGCAGCTCCGGAGAAAATGAGATACATCATTCCGGGGCATCCAGCATCAGGTACGTATCATATAGCGAGTAATATTTCCGCTTACACTTGAAAAATTCGCTGCTTATCTTCTCTTTCATCGGGTACCAGACTTTTACACTGACAAAAAGCTTCGGGGACAGCATGACTGCACAGAGAAAAGCTCCTTTTAGACCAAAGTTTGAAACCTTACGGTGAATATACTCATACTCGATCAAACTCCGGATCTGGCGGTCGATCATTCGGTCGAACTGGGCGACGAGGATAATGTCATAACCATAATGTCTGTGCAGCGTAAAAAATGACAGCCACTTATCACGTCCGGACTTGCTCCAATCCCTGGCATTAAACATCAGCTGACACTCATCAATGACCAGGAGCAGGGAACCCTCTTTTACTTTTTTGCCCTGGAAATGTTTCTGGGAGAACTCGATCAGAAACTCCGGGGTAATCTCAAGATTACTCTTGTAACAGAACAGCTCACGCTTTTTCTTAGGGATACGGTTTAAGTTAATAGGGAAGTTGCACACAGTCGGACGACCAGCACGGAGCAGATGATACAACCGTTCTGCTACATGCAGGCTCTTCCCTGATCCGGGAGTCCCGGAGTATAAGAAAATCATCAGATCACCCCTTTATATTTTTCCTTTTCGGATTCAGCACAATATTCTGGATTATCTGCGAAACAGCAATCACTGCAGCCTTCGTAATATCCGCACTCTTCACAGGTACAATGCTCATAACCATACTCCGGATATTCATCAGCGAGTGCATTAGGACAACTGCCGTCAACGCAGGTTATGCCGCAATAACTTGGACATCTTGTTTTCATTTCCATACTTACCTCTATTCAATCAATTTAATCCAACGGGCTAACACACTGTACAGATAGAAGAGTGCGATAGCAGCAAGCCAGGCTGTCCCAATCTTGAGGCAAGTCCCCACCGGGACAAAATAGTTCAGATAGCCAAGATAGGGAAGCTGTGACAGGTTATCAATGGCATCCGCAAAGGGAGAGAGCGGAAGCAGGGACAGGATCACAGACAGCAGCTTGTCCAGGATCTCTTTCATAAACTTAATCATAAAATCATCACCCCTTAATCATCTGTTGTCGGGTTATCATCAGCAATCCGATTATAAAAAATATGATTTCGAAGATCCGGAAGATCCTGATCACAGGTTCATAGTCTGACATATCAAGCTTGAACACATGATGATAATCAAGGATCTTCTTACCAGTCCAGGGATTTTCTAATTCCAGGTCAAAGGGAAACTCAAACACCGGAGCTTCCGGCTCTGCTTCAAATGCCTGGATCAGATGAACCAGATCAAAAGGGATACAAAACGGAAAAATCTTTTTCAGATCAGCTGTATAATTCTTAGGATCAATATCATTAGAAGTATCTTCATCTGGTTTAGGTGTCACTTCAGGATCAGGGTTCGGATCAGGGTTCGGGTCGGGGTTCGGGTCAGGATTGGGATCAGGATTTGGGTCAGGGTTCGGATTTGGGTTTGGATTAGGATTTGGATTCGGATCAGGCTGCTTCTGCAGCTGCTGAATCAATTCCTGAATATAACGGGGTGCTATTTCCGGAGAATAATTTGGATTGATTTCCGGATTTAATTTTTTTACAGTATCAGCTAACTGCTCACCAGAAGGAATCTGCAAAGGACGGGGAGCTTGCTGAGGATATTCCAACTTGCCATTATTTTTATAAGTGTCCTGCAGATCTGGATGAACCCAGATGTTTTCTTTGACATATTTATCTGCATTAGCACGCTGTTGTTCAGACCATTTAAATCCTTCATCTAATGTTGAAAATACTGGCAAATTTGAAGACCAAATTTTATATGAATTTATAGCGAATCCAGTAACCCTAGAATAACCTTCATCTACCGACCCATCAAAAATTTCTTTAAAGTTATAAAGATAAGCATTTTTATTTGAATACAAAAATGATCCAATACCATATAAACCAACAAAAGGCAAATCACCTTTCCAGGTTGGAGAAATGTAATATACATAATAAGGCTTTCCACTACTCACAATTTGATCCACTACATCACTTGGAATACTAGAATCAACATTAACATCAGGTCGTCCCATCATCTTATTCCAAAGGCTGGAAACCGCCTCCGCCATACATTCCCAAGCCCCTTGTGTCATATTGATAACTGCTGCAGTGCCAGCAAGTGCAGGAGCAACCAGTTCTTTAAATGTTGGAATGTCACCTGGTACCGGAACAGTTGTAGGAAACGGGATAGGAGTGTTTCCTGGTGCTGGTGTTGGAGAGGGTTCAGGATTCTGACCGCCACCACCATTGATTACTTTAAATCTCTGTTCTTCATATGCCTGTTCCAGATCATCATAATATGGTTTTAACGCTGCTGATCCGTCAGTGTCCCACCATGCGGCACTGGTTCCGTTTTTAATCGTATCAGCGGTAAAAATAGAGATTCCAAAACCTAACAAAATACTTTCCAATACCTCAGCAATACCAGGAGCTGCTAACGCTGTAGCCTGAGCTGTCTGGTATGATCCAAAGATTCCGATCACCAGCATATTAACAGCCAGAACCACTGCAACAAGTTTTTTCTTTATCCTTTTCAAGTTTCCCCCTTTCCTGTATCTCGTTTCTTTGCTGCAGGGATCCGGATCCGGCTCATGCTGCGTTATTTTTGAGATACATTTGCATAAAAAAGGTGAGGAAGGTGTCTCCCTCCCTCACCTTACACCAAGTAAGTAATCCGTTCTGAAAACCGTCAGGCTTTATTTGCAACTTTCTTAAATGCTTTGATACCAAATCCAACAAGGAGAAGAGCTCCCATAATTGGAAGTGCGACCGGAAGGATCTTTCCGACAATGCTTGTCATAGAACTTCCAATGCTGGTAAAGGATGTTGTCAGTGCTGTCTCAACAGAAGAAAGACCTGTGCTAGTACTAGCATCAGCTGCAAAAACAGGAACAGCAGTAGCAACTGCAAGAGCTCCGCCCATTAATACAGGGGCAATTTTCTTTTTCAGATTCATGAATTTCATAGTAAAAAACCACCTTTCCTTAAACTTTTTTAAATATGTGAACAATCCCAAGATACGCAAACCCTATTATCATGAAGATGGCGCCGCTTAGGGCTCCGATCGGGATTGATTTCACCGCTATCATGTTGTAATCCTCAACAGCAAGCGTTAAGCTTTCTGTCTGCTGGGGAGCTTCTGAGACTTCCGGGGCACCGTCTGTTATATCAGCAGTGCCAGCTGTCTCTTCCTCCGGACTTGTAAACAGTTCATCATTTTCCATATCATTCTCCTATGGCCGGATATAAGAAGCCAGGATATGAACCAGGAGCACACCAATGACCACTCCCAGCATACACATCACTGCAGGCATGGCATTCTGGACATTTCTCATATCCTGCTCAATCTGTTCGTCTTTTAGGATGATCTGCATCAGTAATCCCTGCTGGCTTTCCAACAGTTCATTCTGTTTTGTCAACAGCTCTGTATAATCAACCTGGTTTACTGGATCAGCGTCCGGAACCTCTTCCACTCCTTCACCAAGTTGACTGCCTGCAGTGTCAGCGGGATCGCCAACAGCAGAAGCTTCCCTATCCAGAGGATCCTGCTCAGCCGGTACTGGTACCGGTGTTGCAGTCGGTGCAGGAGTTGCTGCCTGGATGACCTGCTGCTGAACAGTTCCCTGATCCGGTGTAAATAATGCATCCTGTCCGTCCGAGAATAAGTCTGCCATGTCATATCACCACTTCCTATTTCTTCTCAGGCTGCTCCGGTAAGATCTGCACACGGCTGAAAAAGTCCAGATCTTCCACAGTAAGGACAGGCTTGCCATCGCTTCCGATCTTCATGCCCATCTTTGCCTCATAGATGCCGGGCACAAAAGAGATCTTTTCACGTTTGGAAGCTTCCAGGGAGCATTTTGCACGCTGCTGGCCTACAGCCCCACCTGTAGCATCCATGCGTGAGATCATCTGATCACCGTTTTCTCCATACATGAAATAATTGATTGTCATGCCTGACTGTCCATTGTCCATTTTCCACACGTTTGCAAAAGTTACAAGAATCTTCATTTTGTCCATAAGTCAAAGACCTCCTTAAAATTTGTATGCCAGACCTGTATAAGAGCAGGAAAGGCACTGGTTAATATGTAATCCCTCAATGGGGTTGTTACCATCCCCGGAAGACCGGGGGAAGAAGATAGTGTATGTTAACCCTCCACAGCGTGAAGCTGTGCATAGGGGGAGGGTTCAAAAGATGAGTTTCCCTGTCCAGAGTGTCCCGTCCCTCCCATTAAAACACCTTTTCCTTCCTGACTCATGCGAGCCAAGGAAAAGACGTTTTAAAGGTCAGTCCGTACATACTGTCGGAATAACAAAGAGACGGAAGGAGGGAAAATCTATAATTGTCTGTCACCGGTATGCAGGAGAATACCGGCAAATTAAAGTAAAAAGCCGGATTTCCCTGTTGTGCCGGGGATAGGCTGCCGCCCGTTCAACAGAGCCAAAAGTAAAGGTTAAACCCTTCGGGCTCCTGCGGAGACCTTGACTTTTGTCTCCTGAATGATAGGGACAGCGGCCGCTGAAAAAGCTGGATTTGTCTGTCCCGGTGTGACATATCCCTGATAAGAGGAAGGACTCAGGACAGGAGTACATGAGGGTAATCAAGAAGGATGCTCACCCTGCAGGCTTCCCATCCTTCCTGTCTGATTCTCTGTACTGGCTGTGTCCAGTCTGTCAAGGGTCGAGATGAATGAGCTACGCTCACCCTTGACTGACTTACTGCGCAGAATCAGGAGAAGGGCAGTTCCGGATCAGCGTCTTTATCTTCCAGCAGTTTACCCATAAGGTCAGACAGATCATTTGCCCGCCATTCCAGATTGGTGAGAGCCTTGCGGACATCTCCGATCTCAGAGGAAATCTTCCGGAGAGCATCCAGTTTCTTATACTGTTTAACGATCTGCTGGTCTAAAAAGGCAATCTTTTGTTTCCTGGTTTCTTCCTGTTCCATACAGAACAGGACAAGGTTCTCAAACTTCTGGTTGAAGCCGTCCCCTTCAAAGTTGATCACATAGTCCATCACCTGATCAGACAGGCGGACGGATTTGAGGTTATTTTTCTTTGCCATAAGAGCACCTCATACACGACTTACATCAATGTCAGATTTCTTTACTACATAGGTATCTTTATAACCAGCCATCACACTTACATTTCTCATCAGTGAAGCGTACTGCCTTGCATCGATCTCTGATGTAAAGGCTGCCTTTAACTGACGGGCTAAGTCCTGTGGAAGGTCTTTTCTTTCCTGATATACTAACCATCCCAATAACATTGAAGCACCTCCTGAAAATTTATAGTCTTGCACTGTTTGGACATAATTACATTACTGGTAATTTAGAACAAAACTCGTTGAAAAATACAGCTTGTAATGGTAAAATTGAATATTAACAAAGTAATAAAGGTATCACTTTTTACAGTTTTGATTATAATGCGAAAATATCGCAATGTCAAGAACTAAATGCGAAAATATCGCAAAAGTGTAAGGAGGGAAAATGTCCACCTACGAACGAATCAATTTCTTATGTAAAGAAAACCATATAACAGGTAAGGAAATAGGCGAAAAACTGGGATTAAAGAAAAGTCCGTTAACAGATTGGAAGAATAATAAATCAAAACCAACGATAGACCAGATTAAAGCTATTTGCGAAATATTCGCAGTTTCAGCAGACTATATATTGTTTGGAAAAGATGCAGATGAGAATTTAACAAAAGAAGAAAGTGAAGTAATTCAAGCTTATAAGAAAGCTGATGCAAGAACACAGGAGATTGTAAAGCTGAGTCTTCAACCTTATATGCCACAGGAAACAAAATTATCAGATTCACAGATTGGATAAGAAATCACTATGAATAACAAAAATTCAAAGCACTTTCTGGATGAAACCATACAAAGAGCAAAGATTGAAAATGCCCAGAGGGAAGCGGAGCAGATTTATAACTACGAACAAATGGAAAGACAAATGAAAAAATGGTAGAGCATGAATTACGAAAAAGACAACATCGAGAACCGAGTGCTATCAAGTGTATCCTGATCGGAGTTCTGCTGGCACTTGCAATTGAGATTATTTACATACTGATCATTAATGATCCGGAAACATTATTGACAGCTTTTCAGGCAATAAAACAAAAGTTTGGTGAAATATGGGAGATAATAATAGATTTAACAATACCAAAATAACAACGCTGATTCCTCTTAATCAGGGTGTCCAGGGTTCGAACCCCTGAAGGCGCACTAAGAACACTGTTTTTGCGGACAAAGCGATTGCCGCGGGGACGGTGTTTTTTATGTTTTACGGGAAAGTGAAAAATAAAGGTGTCTGGGAAATAGAAAGAAATGAAGTATTTACGCCCCTGCGGAGAAGTTTCCACAGGGGCGTAAAAGTATTTTATGCTGCTGATAGCGCTTGAAGAACACAGGGTCAAGCTGGTAAATATCTTCATGCAGGAGAGAAGACTGCTGTGCAAGATGCAGATAAACCCTCTTTATAACCAGTCATCACACTTTATATAAACCATCCTGATAACATTGAAATCCCTCTCTGTTGGAAAGAGTTGATGACATTGAATTTTTATAAGTCGGAAACATATAAGACATTGCAAGAAAAAGAAAAGGGTTTGTGAAAAGATTTTAACGCTTTTCGTATCAAAAGATGCACTATGGCTTCTGATTATGTTATACTCTATACTCAGTGTATTGTCGAAAGAAGAGAAATAAGTCAAATATATGGGTTCCGGTCTGGTCAAAGGAGGTTACGGTATCGAATGAAAAAAATACTAAAAAGAACAGGCAAAGTATTTTGCCTTTTCCTGCTGATCGTGGTGCTGGTA
>UMEY01014490.1_pt1 | contig 10142 bp, 8 predicted proteins | sample 1964881 | NCBI WGS metagenome assembly UMEY01 (sample SAMEA4836033, study PRJEB28245) | human gut metagenome | biome: gut microbiome; material: fecal sample | place: Denmark | collected 2008 | reverse complement strand
TTTTACAACTTCATCAATAATATCCGGTATCTCTTCCATATTTGTTTTGGATACCGTACTCATAATTACACTTTTTATTCCTGCTCTGTTCAGACATCCGATTTTCTCAATCGTCAGGTCAAAACTTCCCGGCTTTCTGAACCAGTCATGCGTTTCTCGCATTCCATCCAAAGACATCTGGTATTTATCGCAACCACACACCTTTAGCATTCTGCAAATTTCGTCGTTCAAATGAAATGGATTTCCCATCAATGTAAATGGTATGTTTTTTGATTTTAACAACACCATCAGTTTCCAAAAATCCGGATGAAGGATAGGATCTCCGCCAGTAATATAAAAATATGGGATTCTGTTATACACTTTACAGAAATCTTCACAGTTTTCTACCACTTCTTTCATCTGTTTCCAAGTCATACTCTTAAGCTCTTTGCAGCCTTCACCTGAAAATATATAGCAATGTTTGCAACGCTGGTCACACTCATCTGTAATATGCCACTGAAAAGAAAAATACTGACTCATCCTATCCAACTCCTTCCTTAACTAATTTTACTTGTCAGATGCTCCACATGCTGTTCCGCATGCTGCTGGTTGTCTACGCTCCGCTTCGGTCCGCTCAGAGCAATCGTCCACCGGACGATTTGAGCCTTCCGGTTTGTCTGCTGCTCCACACGCTGTTCCGCATGCTGCCGGTTTCTCTTCTGGCTTGTCTGCTGCTCCACACGCCGTTCCGCATGCTGCCGGTTTCTCTTCCGGTTTACCTGCTGCTCCACACGCTGTTCCGCATGCTGCACTAGTTTCTGTTTCTGCTTTCTTTTTCCATCCAAAAAGATTTGACAATGACATTTTGTTACCTCCTGATATTTTTGTTTGTTGTTATCTTTGTTGCAAGATTATAATATCAAGAGTTCTTAACTGACAAAAGTACGCACTTTTTTATTACATAGATATAAAAAGGTAACCCTGGTTACTTTTTTGTAACCTATTGCTTCTTTTTGTCTGTTACATTAAAATTAAATATAACAATAAAAAAGGATGTTATATTAGGAGGCGATCATATGTTAACAAAAGAAGAATTACCGGAATGTCCTGTAGCTATTACTGTTGGATTAATCGGAAGTAAATGGAAATTACTGATTTTAAGAAATCTTCTTACAAGACCCTGGAGATTCAATGAATTGAAAAAAAATCTTGATGGAATCAGCCAGAAAGTATTAACCGATTCCTTAAGATCCATGGAAGAGGATGGACTCATCACCCGAACCGTATTTCCCGAAGTCCCTCCTCATGTAGAATATGCTTTAAGTGATCTTGGTGAAACTATGCGCCCTATTTTGGATGCCATGAAAGAATGGGGAACTTGGTATAAGGAGAATTGTTAAGAGGGAAGCTGCTTTCACTTGCAGCTTCCCTCTTCTACACCATCGCATAATCCTCAATATTCGTTATTCCTGAAATGTTTTCAATGCATCAATTGTCCTCTGGATCAGTTCATCCAGTGTCCATCCAAGCATCTCTGCCCCTCTTTCTATCACTTCTCTGGAGCAGCCGGCGGCAAATCCCTTGCTCTTATACTTTTTCTTCACTGACTTTAACTGCAGATCCTGAACGCTTTTGGACGGGCGCATCAATACAACCGCTCCGATCAACCCGGTCAGCTCATCTACTGCATAAAGTACCTTCTCCATCTCATGCTCTGGTTTTATATCTACGGTAATCGCATATCCGTGACTTGCTGTTGCGCGAACGATCTTCTCGTCAATCCCGCGCTCTCTCATAATTTCCTGTGATTTTATACAATGTTCTTCTGGAAATTGCTCGAAATCAAGATCATGCAGAAGTCCGACGATTCCCCAGAATTCTTCTTCCTCGCCATAGCCCAGTTCTCTCGCGAAATAACGCATGGTATTCTCAACGATCTGCGCGTGTTCCAAATGAAATGCATCTTTATTGTATTCTGTTAATAAGTTCCATGCTTCTTCTCTGGTCATATCTTCTCGGTCCTTTCTTTGTGTAAAACAGTTTCTTTGCTGTTTGTTTTTCACATCATAACACACTTTTCTTTTATATGCAATTCCTATCTGTTTTGTATGTTATACATTCTACTGGTCTGGATAAATAAATCCAAACAAAAAATACCCTGGAACAGGATTTAAAACCAATCTGTTCCAGGGCTACTTATATTCTTTCACTTATATTCTTTTATTTGTAGGTTTTCTCTTCGTCTATTATCTGATTCTGAAGATCGGGCTGATCTTCTTGTAGATCAGAAATACAACAAGTGATACAACAATTCCCTTCACAAGGTTGAACGGTGCTACCGCAAACATAACAAATGTAGAAAGGCTTGTGATATGTGAGTTAACTGCTGTTCCCATACCAACCAGTGCATCAATCGGCATTCCGAATGCTTTTGCATAAGTCGGAAGAAGTACGAATCCATTCACGAAGCATCCGATCACGATCATTAGAAGCGTTCCTGTTGCCATTCCGATCAGAGCGCTTTTTCTTGTTCTGTTTTTTCTATAGATCAGACCTGCCGGTACACAGAAAGAACATCCGATAATAAAGTTTGCAATTTCTCCAACACCTGCTGTTGATGTTCCTGTCATAACAAAGTTTAATAAGATCTTAACAAGCTCTACCAGAACACCTGCCATAGGTCCCATTGCAAAGCATCCTACCAGAACCGGAACTTCACTTAAATCAATCTTATAAAATGTCGGTGCAAACGGAAGTGGAATCTCGAACATCATCAGAATAATTGCGATTGCTGAAAGCATTCCGATCTGAACTAATGCCTTTACCCCCAGCTTCGGCTGAATCTTCGCATCTGCGTTTGTTAGTGTCTTTGTCTCTGTACTCATAGTGTTACTCTCCTTTTTCTAATCCGCTGTCTTTATCCTAAACAGCATTTTTTCTTTTTGAAAAAGGTAATCTTCACAAGAAAAAACCCGGAAGGTAATTACCTTCCGGGATTCATGTTTTCTGCTCTTAGTGGCATTCTCGCAAGATTCTCAGGCAATCAGATATCATATTCGAATATCTCTTTTTCTGATTCTGCGGGCATGAACTTCTTCTCTCATCCAGACTTTACTGTCGGTACCGGAATTCCCATTCTGTAATGCCATCACAGACGAGTCACCAGTTCAGCCGCATCATATGCGGGTCGCGGACTATACCGCCGGTTGGGACTTGCACCCTACCCCGAAGATTAAATTCCTTTTACTCTTACTACTATAGCGCGCTCTTACTAAAAATGCAACCCCTTTTATTGATATTTAATATCATTTTGCGCCGTAATCGATACCACTTATAGCACTTTCGACTAATATATTGATATTCCTTTTTTCCTACTAGGTTTGTTGTGTTCTTAATAAAATTTTTCAATAATGTTCATTTTCGGTTCAAAAGTTCATCACACTTTTTTCACAAAATACCTCTATACTATAAGTGTTCTTAAAAAGAACACTTTTTCATAAACTTTTTCCCCCTTGAGTCACAGAGATGTGGCTCATTCCTTTTATATAAAGAAAAATCCTGTCTTCTCGACAAGATTTTCTCATACATTCTTTATAGAATACGTTTTCTCCATTTTTCCCATAGGGTTCCCTGAACATACTGATAAGCTTTATCATAAACCAATATTGCTATCTGCCCAACCATTACAGCTGCCAAAAGCAATTGATCTGACACTGCTTTCTGAAACAGCATCGAGCGAAATCCGAAAAGACACGGGAGATACACCAGATTAAAGATCACATATTTTACAAGCCAGTAAATCCCCATCCTATGTCCCATCTGTGGTCTTTTCGCAAGAAATATCCAGACTGCTTCAATTCCAAGAATATAGAATCCCATCGCAGCAAATGTAATTACATAAAATTTGTTCGGCGTAACTAGGAATCCTAATAAAATTGCTGCCAGATAAAAGGCTGCCCCTGTACGAAGGCCGAACTCACGAATAACAATCCCTACAAAAAATGCCGCTGCTGCCAACAAAAACAATGTATTTGTCTCGATCACGCTTCCAAGTGCCATACACACAACAGTCACCGCAAGGATCAAACCTCCAAATGCCATTTGTTTTGCTTTTACATGCATGAGCAGAGATCGCCTCCCATACATTCACACAATGTGTCCGCAAGCCATAAGTCGCAACACATATTTCCTGTACCACAGGAATTCTGTCCTCCCGGTGCATAGCCGCCACCATACGGACTGTTCTGATACCTTCTGCTATTGAAATCCAACTGATTCAACAGCTGACGAAACTGCAGATTGTTTGGTTCCATATTTACTGCCTGTGCCGCGTGATCCCTTGCCAGAATCTGATTTCCGATTCCTGCATTCGCACAGCCACTCAGATAATACCACATCGCACTTCTCTGCTGAACCTGATCCAGTGTATTGATTGCCTCTCTATAACGTCTGCTGTTAATATAGTTCGCAGCTGCCTGCAGTTTGGGATCCATCGTTCCATAGCCATAAGAGCTGTTCTGATTTCCATAAGACTGATTTCCATAAGAATAACTTTCAGAAGAACCATATCCATAATTATTCCCGTACGAATTTCCTCCATTCGCACGCTCTCTCATGATAATATCATACGCTTCCTGTACTTCCTTAAACTTCTCTTCTGCAAGATCTGCTAACGGATTGTTCACATTTGCATCCGGGTGATATTTTCTTGTCAGATCCCGATACACTCTCTTTATCTCATCATCCGACGCATTCGGTGACACACCGAGCACATCATATGGATTTTTTGTCATCATTCTTTTCCTCTCTTTTCTTCATCTGAATCTTATTGTAATGATTCCAGACTCCATCATATAATATATTTCTTAAAATGTCTACGTCAACCAGACATGGCAGTTGTTCAAAACGGACTGTGCTCTCCGCTATCATCATCCGAAGAATCTGTTCCATCTGCACCTCATAATCCGGCCGCTTTGCCAGTTCTTTCAATGGATTATAGCGATTCTTCTTTCTATCTTCCGGCAGATCCTCATAGGCATCCATCAGATAAATGAATTTTCCGAGATAGAATCCCATCTTTCTGAGCGTCTTCTCCCAGATATCCTCCTTCCAGACAAAAAGCTCCGCCATTAATCTGCCAAAACATCCTGCTGCCCGGTCAATATCCATACTGTTCTCATGTTCACATTCTCCAAGTTCCCTCAAAGACTGCTGAATCACCTTGCTCTGCCGCGGATATTTCTCTATGATTTTCTTTGCTTTTCCCTGAATCAGGCTCTTCGTCATCAGACTTGACACTTTATGATCATCCTGCCAGTCATCTTCCATATGATAATATGCAAGTAGCACATTCATCGCCGCCGCATAAGATGTAATTTCATTCCGCAACATATGTTGCCGCTTCACTGGATGAACCTTACAGCGGTGTTCCTCATGTTTCGCAATTGTCTCATATAAAGAAGATAACAGAATAACTGCAAATGTCATATCATACGTCAATGTCATCTGCCCCATAAATCCATAATCTTCTTTCAATGTCCGGCAAAGTCCACAATAATATGCCCTGTATTTCTTCAGATCTTTTACTTTTAATTCCGGTTCACAGACCGTTACATATCCAAACATGCAATTCCTTTCTCTTCTGGCAATTTTCCTGACTTTATCTATTCTACCTTATTCTTTCCATTTTGCCTATCACATGTCTGCAAAATTAATAAGTTTTTAATTGTTAACCTTTTTATATTTTATAGTTGACAATTAACTTTTCATGAATTATACTAACGAAGAACTCAATCGTTGCCATATTTCAGACAACGATGTTAAAGCTCGCTTGAAACAGCGATAAGTATTAAGATCTAAAGGAGTAAATTGAAATGTCACAGAATGAAACTTCCGGCACAGTTGCCGTAGACAACCAGAAAATAAGAACAAAACAGATGGTACTCATCGCCCTGATGACTGCAGTAACCTGCGTCCTCGGACCACTTTCCATCCCGCTGCCATTCAGCCCTGTTCCGATTTCCCTTACAAACTTTGCAATCTTCCTTGCAATCTTCGTTCTCGGAATGAAATCCGGAACAATCAGCTTCATCATCTACCTCCTGCTCGGAGCAATTGGTGTCCCGGTCTTCTCCTCTTTCCGTGGAGGTCTCCAGGTTCTCGCAGGACCAACCGGTGGATATCTGATCGGATTCATCTTCCTCGCACTGATCATGGGATTTGCACTCGATCACTTTGACCGTAAGCTCGTTCCTACAATCATCGGAATGATCATCGGAATGGCTGTATGTTATGCATTCGGAACGGTCTGGCTTGCAAAACTTTTAAGCCTCTCCTTCAAAGAAGGTCTTATGATGGGTGTTATCCCATACCTCGCAGGAGATGCAGCAAAAATTATCATTGCTGCAATCGTAGGACCAAAACTTTACGGTGCTACACAGAAGATAAGATAATTGAATTGTTCACTGAAAGAAACATCCAAACTAACCTCCATCGGTTTCTGTTTGGATGTTTCTCTTTTTATAGACAATAGTCGGTAACGAGCCTACGGATTTATTCCCACCGTTTTTGGGAATAGAAAACCCCAGAGTTGCCGCTCTGGGGTTTTCGCGCTTGTAGTCAAATCACATGAACTACTCACTTCTCTTTGCCTATCGGCATTATAGCATATTCACTTTAACAATACAATATACAAAATTATTAAATCCCTCTCATCGTCAGCTGAATTCTCTTCTTCTTCAAATCCACGCTCATCACCTTCACATCCACAACATCTCCAACACTTACTGCTTCCAGCGGATGTTTGATATATCTGTCTGTAATCTGGGAAATGTGTACAAGTCCGTCCTGGTGAACTCCAATGTCCACAAATACTCCGAAGTCAATTACATTTCTCACAGTACCTTTCAGCACCATACCTTCCTTCAGATCTTTCATCTCAAGGACATCTGTGCGAAGGATTGGCTTTGGCATCTCATCACGCGGATCACGCGCCGGTTTCTCAAGCTCCTTGACAATATCACGAAGCGTAATCTCACCGATTCCAAGCTCTTCTGCAAGCTTCTTATAATCTCCGATTGTAAGACCAAGTCCTGTCAGCTGATGTGCTGTGATAGCATCTGCTTCGTACCCTTGCTTCTTCAACAGCTTTTCTGCTGCAGCATAAGATTCCGGATGAACACCTGTAGCATCAAGTGGATTCTTACCTTCGGAAATACGCATAAAACCTGCGCACTGCTCGAACGCTTTCGGTCCGAGTTTCGGTACTTTAAGCAATTCTTTTCTGTCTGTAAAACGACCGTTTTCTTCTCTGTAAGCCACAATATTTTTTGCGATTGCACTGCTGATTCCTGAGATGTAAGAAAGTAACGGTGCAGAAGCAGTATTTAAATCTACTCCAACTTTATTTACGCAATCCTCTACAACTCCGTTTAAAGACTCCCCAAGCTTCTTCTGGTTCATATCATGCTGATACTGGCCGACACCGATGGATTTCGGATCAATCTTTACAAGCTCTGCAAGCGGATCCTGCAGACGGCGTGCGATTGATGCCGCGCTTCTCTGTCCCACATCAAATTTCGGGAATTCTTCTGTTGCCAGCTTACTTGCAGAATAGACAGATGCTCCCGCCTCATTAACGATCACATACTGTACCTTCTCCGGAATCTCTTTCAGAAGCTCTACGATAAACTGTTCTGATTCACGGGAAGCAGTACCATTTCCAAGAGAGATCAGAGAAACGTGATACTTCGGAATAATCTTCTTAAGCAGATCCTTACTTGCCTGGATCTTCTTCTCTGTTGTCGGTGCAGTCGGATAAATAACGGTTGTTCCGATTACCTTTCCTGTCTCATCAACAACTGCCAGCTTACATCCCGTACGGAAAGCCGGATCCCAGCCAAGCACAACCTTGCCTGCAATCGGCGGCTGCATCAGGAGCTGATGAAGGTTCTTTCCAAACACTTCGATTGCCCCGTCTTCTGCCTTTTCTGTCAGTTCGTTTCTGACCTCACGCTCAATAGCCGGTCCGATCAGACGGTTGTAACTGTCTGCAATTGTCTCTTTCAATACCGGTGTTGTATAAGGATTCTCTGTACGGATCACCTTTCTCTCAAGATATCTTAAAATATCTTCTTCCGGTGCTTCCACCTTCACTGTCAGGAATTTCTCTTTCTCACCACGGTTCAATGCAAGAATTCGATGTCCTGCAAGCTTCGAAACTGCTTCTTCAAACTCATAATACATCTCGTAAACAGACTCTGCCTCCGGATCCTTCGCCTGAGAAGTAACCTTTCCTTTTCTCATTGTCGTCTCTCGGATCCAGGTTCTGTAAGCTGCCTCATCTGAAATGCTTTCTGCAATAATATCACATGCTCCGCTGATTGCATCCTTTGCACTTTCCACACCTTTTTCTTCGGAAATATACGCTTCCGCTGTCTTCTCAAGCGGCTCTTTTGTCTTCTGCAATGTGATCAGTGCAGCCAATGGCTCAAGTCCCTTTTCCTTCGCGATTGTCGCACGGGTACGTCGTTTCGGACGATACGGACGATACAGGTCTTCTACTGCCACAAGTGTTTCCGCTGCCAGAATCTGTTTCTTTAATTCTTCTGTCAGTTTTCCCTGCTCCTCGATACTTGAGATTACCTGTTCTTTCTTCTCTTCCAGATTTCTTAAATACACCAGACGCTCATATAGCTTTCTCAACTGTTCGTCATTCAGTTCTCCGGTTGCTTCTTTTCTATATCTTGAAATAAATGGAATCGTATTGCCTTCATCGATCAGCTGTACTGCCGCATCGATCTGCCAGCGTTTTACATCCAGTTCTTCTGTCAGTCTCTGATTAATATCCATTCTTTTTAGTCCTTTCCACTTTCATAGGCATTCTGTACCTGTTCGGTCAGCTCTTTTCCGCCGTTCGCATACCATTCTACCACAAAAGTATCAAAGTAATCCACTGGTTTCTCCCCACTGATAATCTGAAGAAACGCTTCATTCTCCAGTTCTTGTAATTCCTGCGGGATTTCGGCATTTACGTTTTCCAAAGGCAGTGTCTGTGCACTTCGTATTCCCGCTTTCTGCAGTTCCCCCACTGCCTCAATTCTTGATGCATAAGCTGCCCAGCCATTTGCCGTTGTCAACTGTCCATTCAAAAATGATTTACATGTATCATAATAAGATTTTTCTAGTCCACTCAATTCCGACACATCAAGCGTTTTGTCCAACGCTGCCTGAATATGTTCCGTTGTCCGATAAAGTGCATCCTCATAATCCACATTAATATTCAGCGGACGGGCCGTCGGATCTACATTAATGGAAAAATAGTCATTCACCTCTCTTGCTGAAGCATCATTTGCATATCTGGACTGATCAAAAATAGCACTCACATACTTTGCTACAATTTCCGGATGCTCATATCCTTTGCGTACCACCACATACATCCACTGGTCATACGATTCAAAAACTGATATCTTCTGTGTCTCATTCACTTGTTCTTTGTCTAAAAGATACGGTTTCCACTCTGCATTTGAATCGACACTATATGCCGCACTAAGCGGATTATTCGGAGCCCACCAACGTCCGTAGATTGCTCCGCAATGTCCGGTTTTTAACAGATTATCTATGTTTTCCGTCTTTCTCAACAAGAATCTCTGGTCGAGTATCCCATCCTCATATAGATTACGAAGCTTTGAAAGTGCTTCTTTTGTTTCCTGTGTTACTGACCCGTAAACTACATCTCCACTTTCATCCAGAATCCAGTGACATGGCATTGCACCTGCATGTATAAACGCTGAATCCACTCCATAAGTCTGGTCCGCCCCGGCAATCACATCTGTACTACAGGCAAGACCAATCGTCTGACCGTCTCCTGCTGCATCTTGTTCTACAAATGCACGCACTATCTCCAACGCTTCTTCTACCGTTTCCGGTTCCTTCAATCCCAACTTCTTAATCCAGTCTTTCCTCAACCAGAGAAGTGGAGCTCCGTCATCAATCACCGTATTCGGAAATGCATACAACTTTCCATCAACTGTTGCAGATTGTAAGAGAGAATCTCCATAACTGTCATACATTTCTTTGATTGTATCTGTCGTACACTCTTCATAAGTTTCTGTGAGGTCTTCAATCATACCTGCTTCAATCAGGCGGAGCAGGTTATCTCTTCC
>UMEY01014091.1_pt1 | contig 10482 bp, 8 predicted proteins | sample 1964881 | NCBI WGS metagenome assembly UMEY01 (sample SAMEA4836033, study PRJEB28245) | human gut metagenome | biome: gut microbiome; material: fecal sample | place: Denmark | collected 2008 | reverse complement strand
ATCTTTAGTTTACACAGAATTTGTTACAGTCTCCGAACAGAATCTATGATTAAAAGAATCTGTTCGGAGTTTTTATAATGAAGCTGTTTTATACAAGAAACAACATTCCGGTTTAAATATATTCTAATTTTTCAAAATATTGCATAAGGATGTTTGCGCAATTTTCAACCCCAAGTTCGGATGTGTCAAGTATCATATGGTAATCATTGACGTCTCCCCATGTTTTTCCTGTATGTTCATAATAATAAGAAGCTCTTTCTTCATCAGTTGTTTCGACTCTCTCTTTTGCACCGTTGTAGTCGAGGTTTTCTTTTTCCATAATTCTGCGAATACGGTCTTCTTTGTCGGCACACACGAAAATATTCAGTACGTTCATCTTGTCTTTTAAAATATCGGATGCACAGCGGCCGAGAATGATGCACGGATGCTCGGCGAGCTTCCTGATTGCTTCAGCTTCGCTCTCATACATGCGATCGTTTAACTGTTCCTCAATATAAGCCTTGTCATATACCGGTATGTCGAGACGTTTGGAAAGTTCTGTGGCAATAATGCTGGCGCCTGTTCCGAAACGACGGCTCATGGTGATTACTAACTTCATAAGAACTCCTCCTTTGTGACGTTTAAAATTTAATCAAATATTATTATAACACTTCTTCGGCGATTTGTCTGCTGAGAGAATTTAATTCCTCAAGCTGTGCTTCTTTGAGAGAAGATTTTATTGTAACGGAAGCTTCTAAAAGACGCATGTTTTTCATTTCTTTGATCTTTGCGGAAATCAGTTTTGTTGCCTGAGGAGCCCATGATCCATTTCCAAGCACGGCAATCGTACGATTTTGCAGGGAAAGCGCTTTCATGTCTTCCAAATAATTGTCCATCAGAGGATAAATGCCGTTATTATATGTTGGGGAAGCAAGTACAATGTGGCTGTATTTGAAGCTGTCGGAAATCAGTTCGGATACATGGGTCTTGGAAATGTTATGCATATGAATGTTTTTTACGCCTGCCTCTGCCAGCATAACGGCAAGGATTTCTGCCATATTTTCGGTATTTCCGTACATGGAAGCATAAGCGATCATAACTCCCTTTTCTTCTGGTTCATATCGGCTCCAAAGATCGTATTTTTCTATAATAAAATTCAGATTACTTCTCCAGACAGGACCGTGGAGCGGACAGATCATCTGAATGTCAAGAGATGAGGCTTTTTTCAATACATTTTGAACTTGCGGGCCGTATTTTCCGACGATATTTGTATAATAACGGCGCGCTTCATCAAGCCACTCTCTGTTAAAATCAAGTTCATCGTTGAATAAATTTCCATTTAATGCATTAAATGTGCCGAAAGCATCGGCAGAGAAGAGCACTTTATCCTTTTCGTCATAAGTCATCATTGCTTCGGGCCAGTGAACCATTGGGGACATAATAAAACGAAACGTATGTTTTCCGGAACAGAAAGTATCTCCTTCTTTGACTGTGAGTGTTTTCCCCGTCAGGTCAAAGCTGAAAAATTGTTCGATCATCGGGAATGTTTTTGCGTTTCCGATAATCTTTACGTCGGGATAGTGAAGAAGGAGTTCTCCGATAAGAGAACAGTGATCCGGTTCCATGTGATTGACAACGATATAGTCAAGATTGCGGCCGTTCAGTACAGACATAACGTTTTCTATAAATTGTTTTCCGATCGCATAGTCGGCTGTATCAAAAAGAACTGTCTGTTCATCCAAAAGAAGGTATGAGTTGTAAGAGACACCTTTGGCAAGAGGGAAAATATTTTCAAACAATTCAATCTGACGATCGTTTCCCCCGACCCAATATAAGTCTTCTGTTACTTTTCTGAAACATTGCATTATAAGATTCCTCCTAAATTTAATATACAAAATAAACAAGTAAGTTGAATGTTAAAAAATAGTCGATTATATTCTAGCACAATAGAAAAAAAGCGCAATATTTATGTGAGTAAAAATAAGAAAAATAAGAATTGTATCTGCAGGAAAAATGAGATACACTGTTAAATAGATTCGGCTGTATTCAAAATATTATAAAAGAAAAAATCGGTAGATTTTTCAAAGCAAAATGAAAGACCGGAAAAGGTCAGAGTAGCAAACGAAAGGAGAAAGAAAATGTTATTTGTATGTTATCCGAAATGCAGTACATGCATGAAAGCAAAAAAATGGCTGGAAGAAAAAGAAATTGAATTTGAGCAAAGAGATATCAAAGAAGAGAAACCAACAGCGGAAGAACTGAAAACGTGGTGGAGGAAAAGCGGACTTCCGTTGAAGCGCTTTTTTAATACGAGTGGAAAACTTTACAAAGAAATACAGTTAAAAGACAGGATTCCGAATATGAGTGAGGATGAACAGATTGAACTGCTCGCTTCTGACGGGATGCTTGTAAAAAGACCGATTCTCGTGCAAAATGAGAAGGTTCTCGTTGGTTTTAAAGAAAAGGAGTGGCAGGAGATTTTATAAGCGGTTAAGATTTTTAAATATAGTTAAAAGAGAGAAGAGCATATGAATACGGTAAATGTCAGAAAGGTAGAGATAGGAAAAGGAATCCCGAAAATCTGCGTGCCTGTTGTCGGAATTACGAGAGACGATATTATTGACGCAGCTTGTAAAGCGAAAGAAACGGCGGATCTTGTGGAATGGCGCGCAGATTGGTATGAAGATGTTCTGGATTTTAAAAAGACAGAAAAGATGATGGAAGAATTAAGAGAGACGCTTGGAGACATTCCGCTCCTTTTCACATTTCGCACATTAAAAGAAGGCGGGGAGAAAGAGATTGAAAAGAGTGTATATGTAAAGCTGAATGAGATGGCAGTAAAAACGGGTTTTGCAGATCTTGTGGATGCAGAAGCGTTTACCGGGACAGATGAGGTAAATACAATCGTAGAAACGGCGCATTTGTATGGAGTAAAAGTGATAGCATCTAACCATGATTTTCAAAAAACTCCGCCAAAAGAAGAAATTGTATCGAGGCTTTGCTTTATGCAGGAGTGTGGTGCGGATATTGTGAAAATAGCGGTAATGCCTCAATCTAAAAAAGATGTGCTTACGCTGCTTTTGGCAACGGAAGAGATGGTGAGGGAGCATGCAAAGTGTCCGGTCGTTACAATGTCTATGTCGGAAGTAGGAGTAGTCAGTCGTATTTGCGGTGAAGCATTTGGTTCTGCTCTTACATTCGGAGCGGTCAAAAAAGCGTCGGCGCCGGGACAGCTCGGGGCAGAAGAGCTTCGAATGGTGCTTAAAATCTTGCATGACGTTTGATAAAAGGGCAATTAATTTCGATGAGAAGTTAGTTGCTCTTTCATTATGGATGTTTTTATAAACAGATAAAGTTGTTATGCAGATCTGAAATTTTATATCTCGATGAAAAAACAGTTGCAATATACCTAATATGGGTATATAATGCACTTATAGATACCCCATATGGGTATTTTAGGTTTAAAGTATGATGGTGAGAGGGAGAAAAGGCAAAAGCCGGAAAATATATTCGGAGGATAATTATGGAAAAAGAAAAGAAATGTCTGGAATGTACACATCGGATAAAAAAGCGTACAGAAGAAGAAACAAAATTGATGATAAACCGCTTAAACAGAATAGAAGGGCAAGTGAGGGGGATTCGCAGAATGGTGGAGAATAATGCGTATTGTCCGGATATTCTTATACAAGTTTCGGCGATTACCGCGGCATTGAACAGTTTTAATAAAGTTCTTTTATCAGAACATATCCGTACTTGTGTTTCGGAAGATATCAGGGAAGGAAAAGATGAGACGATAGATGAACTTGTAACAGTTTTGAGAAAACTTATGAAATAGATTCTGAAAAGGCAATGGAATCGAGGATTTGAGAATCGAAAGGAGGAAACCGGTTGAAACAATATGAAGTTACAGGTATGAGCTGTGCGGCATGCAGTGCACGTGTAGAAAAAGCTGTATCAAAGATTGAAGGAGTTACGTCATGTTCTGTAAATCTGCTGACTAATTCTATGGGAGTAGAGGGGGCTGTCGATGCACAGACAGTTATTGAAGCTGTAGAGGCGGCGGGATATAAGGCGGTGGAGAAAGAAAGCAGGACAGGACAGGAAGCAGGCAGGATGGAAAAGAGCGGAGAATTAAAAGATAAGGAAACGCCTGAGATGAAAAAGCGATTGATCGCCTCTCTTTGTTTTTTGATTCCGTTAATGTATCTGTCAATGGGGCATATGATGTGGGGATGGAAAGTTCCGGAAATTGTGAGCGAGAATCACGTGGCAATGGGGATCATACAGCTTCTGCTGACAACAGCCGTAATGGTGATCAATCAGAAGTTTTTTATCAGTGGAGTCAGAGGACTTTTTCATAAAGCGCCGAATATGGATACCCTGGTTGCTCTTGGCGCAGGCGCGTCTTACGGCTACAGTATTTATGCTCTGTTTGCGATGACAGATGCGCAGATGCGTGGGAATGCGGCAGAAGTAATGACATATATGCATGAGTTTTATTTTGAATCTGCGGCGATGATCCTGACATTGATCACAGTCGGTAAACTTCTGGAAGCAAGGTCAAAAGGAAAGACGACAGATGCGCTGAAAGGTCTGATGGGTCTTGCGCCTAAGACGGCGACTGTTGTGCGCGGCGGCGAGGAAGTAAAAATCGGGATCGAACAAGTGCAAAAGGGAGATCTGTTTGTCGTTCGTCCGGGGGAAAGCATTCCGACTGACGGTATTGTAGTCGAAGGAAGCGGAGCGGTTGACGAATCAGCGCTTACCGGTGAAAGTATTCCGGTTGATAAAAAAGAGGGAGATTGTGTATCGGGCGCGACGATAAACCAGTCCGGTTTTTTGAGATGTAAGGCGACCAGAGTGGGAGAAGACACAACTTTGTCTCAGATTATCCATATGGTGGGAGATGCGGCTGCGACAAAAGCTCCGATCGCAAAAGTGGCAGATAAAGTGTCGGGAGTGTTTGTTCCGGTTGTTATGGCAGTTGCTGTTTTGACGATTATTGTATGGCTTGCATTCGGAGAAACGATCGGTTTTGCTCTTGCACGGGGAATCTCGGTTCTTGTGATCAGTTGTCCTTGTGCTCTCGGTCTTGCGACGCCGGTTGCGATTATGGTCGGAAACGGTGTGGGAGCAAAGAACGGAATTTTATTTAAAACAGCAGTTTCTCTTGAAGAAACGGGGAAAATTGATGTTGTAGTGCTGGACAAAACAGGAACGATCACAAAAGGAAGACCGACGGTGACAGATATTTTGCCCGGTTCGGCTTTTAGTGAGTCGGAACTTCTGACGTATGCATACATTCTTGAAAAGAAAAGTGAACATCCGTTAGCGCATGCAATTTTGAAAAAGGCAGAGGAAGAAGCAATCCAGACGAAAGAAGAAGCGAAAAACTTTACGGCAGTTTCCGGAAATGGTTTGACGGGAGAGATAGGCGGCGATAAATTTTTCGGCGGAAACTTGAAATTTGCAGAAGGAAGAACTGTTATTTCGGAAGCGGTAAGAAAGCAGGCGGAAAGTTTTGCATCAGAAGGAAAAACACCGTTATTTTTCGGAAGGAATGAGGAACTGATCGGCATAATCGCCGTTGCAGACATTATAAAAGAAGACAGTCCGCAGGCGGTCAGAGAATTGAAAAATATGGGGATCAAGGTGGTCATGCTCACAGGCGATAATGAGCGTACGGCAAAAGCGATCGGAGAGCAGGCGGGTGTAGATGAAGTGATTGCCGGTGTTTTACCTGATGGAAAAGAGGATGTGATCAAAAAATTAAAAGAAGAAGGAAAAGTGGCGATGGTTGGGGACGGGATTAATGATGCGCCGGCTCTTACGCGGGCGGATGTCGGAATCGCCATCGGAGCAGGAACGGATATCGCTATTGATGCGGCGGATATTGTGCTTATGAAAAGCAGGTTGAGCGACGTGCCTGCCGCTGTGCGCATGAGTCGGGCAGCGCTTCGCAATATTCATGAAAATCTTTTCTGGGCATTTTTTTATAATGTGATCGGCATTCCGCTCGCAGCGGGAATCTGGATTCCTATCTTCGGGTGGAAATTAAATCCGATGTTCGGGGCAGCGGCAATGAGTCTGTCAAGCGTATGTGTTGTAAGCAACGCCCTGAGGCTGAATTTGTTTAAATTATATGATGGTTCTAAAGATAGAAAAAGAAGTCAAAAAAACAAGAAAAATTCTGAAGAAGAAAAGGAGAATAAAACAATGAAAAAAGTAATGAAAATCGAAGGAATGATGTGCGGACACTGCGAGGCGAGAGTGAAAAAGGTTCTTGAAGCGCTGGATGGAGTGGAACAGGCGGAAGTCAGTCATGAAACCGGCACGGCAGTTGTTGAAATGACAGAAGAGGTTGCTGACGAAGTACTTAAAAAGGCAGTGGAAGATCAGGATTATAAAGTGTTGGGGATTGACTTCTGACAATTTGAATAGTAATATAGGTATGTAGCTATCCATTTGAAGAACGGATTTCTGAAAAGTGGGTAGCTTTTTTAACGAGCATCGTTCTTTTAAAAAGAACGGAATAAAAGGAGGAAAAACAATGAAGAAGAAAATGCTCAGCGCATTCTTGTGTGCAGCTATGGCAGTCACTCTCGTTGCAGGGTGCGGAGCTCCGGCGGCAGACGCAGGCAAAGACAAAGGAGGAGACTCCAAAAAAGAGGCGTCGGAAGGAATTCCGAAAGATGAAATCAAGGTAGGATTTGTACATATTTCCGATCCGAGCGATATGGGATATACATACAATCATGATCTGGGAACAAAGGAAATGCAGAAAGAACTGGGATTGAGCGATGACCAGATCATCAACAAATATAATGTGCCGGAAGATGCAGAATGTGATACAGCTCTTAGAGAACTCGTAGAAGCAGGATGCAACATTATCTTTGCAACAAGCTTCGGGTTTGAAGACTATGTGAAAGAAGTAGCCGCAGAGTATCCGGACATCCAGTTCTGTCATGCGACAGGATTCCAGGCATCGGATTCAGGACTGGATAACTTCCATAATTATTTTGCGTCTATTTATGAGGGACGTTATCTGGCAGGTATTGCGGCAGGACTTAAGACAGAAACAAATAAACTCGGCTACGTAGCGGCACATCCGTTTGCAGAGGTTATCAGCGGATATACAGCGTTCTATCTTGGAGCAAAAAGTGTGAATCCTGATGTAACAATGGATATTATGTATACAAATTCATGGAATGATCCGACAATCGAGTCTCAGGTTGCAAAAGCTCTTATCGACCGCGGATGCGATGTGATCTCCCAGCATTCGGATTCTACAGCTCCGGCAACGACAGCTGAGGATAATGGAGTATGGCAGGTTGGATATAATAATGATATGATTGCCGCTGCACCGAATGCGTCTTTAGTTTCTCCTCGTATTGACTGGGGAATTTATGTGACAGAAGCTGTTCAGGCAGTGATCGACGGAAAAGAAATTCCGGCTGACTGGTGCAAAGGATATGCCGACGGAGCCGTTTATTTGTCTCCATTGAATGAGAAGATCGCAGCAGAGGGAACGCAGGAGGCGATCGATAAAGCGGCGGAAGCGCTGAAAAACGGAGAACTTTTTGTATTCGGCGGTCCGCTTAAAGGAGTAAGTCCGGACGGAGAGAAGATTGAAGTTGCAGAGGGAGATCATTTCCCGGAACAGGAAGAGGCTTCTGCACCGTCATGGCAGTATATTATCGAGGGATGTAACGTAGTTCAGTAATTGTATAAAGTAATTCTAAAAAATAAATCCGAAAGAAGATATCTTCGGAAAATGAAAACAGAGCCGTCTTCGGACGGCTTTGTTTATAACATTAAATGTTTTTTAAGCGGAATACCGCTTTGTTCTATGAGGATTTCATGAGGAAATGAGAAAGATACGGCAGGAGAGAAGAAGGAGGAAAAAAATTTGGGAGAAGCAGCGCAGTATGCAATAAAAATGCATCATGTAACGAAAACATTCGGTAAAGTCGTTGCCAATAAAAATGTAGATCTTGAACTGAAAACAGGGGAGATCCTTGCGCTTCTCGGTGAAAACGGAAGTGGAAAAACAACATTGATGAACATGTTGTCAGGAATTTATTTTCCGGATTACGGAGAGATTTATGTAAAAGGGAAGGAGGTAACGATTCGTTCCCCGAAGGATTCTTTTACTCTCGGAATCGGAATGATCCATCAGCATTTTAAGCTTGTGGATGTGTTGACGGCAGCGGAAAATATCGTGTTGGGATTGGAAGGGAAAACGGTGTTAAAACGCCGTGAGATCAATCGGAAAGTAGCAGAATTAGCAGAAAAATATGGGTTTGACCTTGATCCGACAAAGAAAGTTTACAATATGTCGGTTTCTGAAAAACAAACGGTGGAAATATTAAAAGTGCTGTACAAAGGCGCGGATATTTTGATTTTAGACGAACCTACGGCGGTTCTTACTCCTCAGGAAACGGAAAAGCTGTTTGCTGTTTTGAAAAACATGAAAAAACACGGGAAATCGATCATCATCATTACACATAAATTAAATGAAGTAATGGCGATATCAGATCGTGTTGCGATCTTGCGAAAGGGAGAATATATCGGAGTTGTGGAAACTTCACAAACCGATCCGGATCAACTTACGGAAATGATGGTCGGCCGGCCGATCAGTCTTGAAATTGAAAGACCGGAAGTAAAACGGGGCGGAAAACGTCTTCGGGTGATCGATCTTACCTGTTTGAGCGGAGACGGAGTGAAGGCTCTTGATAATGTTTCGTTTGATGCTTATGCAGGAGAGATACTGGGAATCGCCGGAATCGCAGGAAGCGGCCAAAAAGAACTGTGCGAGACGATTGCGGGACTTTATCCTTCTGTCGGGGGATCTGTTTTGTATTCTGAATCATCAGAAAAAGGGGCGGTAAAAGAACGTATTTTAGGATTAAGCCCGGATGAAATCGCCAAAAAAGGAATTTCAATGGCATTTGTTCCGGAAGATCGTCTTGGAATGGGTCTTGTTGCCGGAATGGATATGACAGATAATGTCATGCTTAGAAGTTATAAGTCGAACAAAGGTATTTTTGTAGATCGGAAAAGTCCGAGAGATCTTGCGGAAAAACTGATTAAGGAATTAGAAATCGTAACTCCGGGCGTGGAAACTCCGGTAGGAAGACTTTCGGGAGGTAATGTGCAGAAAGTTCTTTTAGGAAGAGAGATAGCCTGTCAGCCGTCGGTTCTGATTGTCGCATATCCGGTAAGAGGTCTTGATATCAATGCGTCTTACAGAATCTATGATCTTTTGAACGAACAGAAGAAAAAGGGAGTTGCGGTTGTATTTATCGGAGAAGATCTTGATGTGCTTATGCAGCTTTCGGACCGCATCATGGTTATGTGCGGAGGAAAGGTAAGCGGTATTGTCGATCCGAGAAAAGTGACAAAAGAAGAAATCGGATTAATGATGATCCGTACAGAACAAGATGGAGAAAAAGAGGAGGTGACAGAATGAGTTCCAGTGTGACACATGCGAAAGAGCCTTTGTTCCGAATGGTAAAAAGAGATGCGATTCCTCAGAAAAAAGCGTGGATGATCCGTGCGGCTGCTTTTCTTTTATCTTTGGCTACGGGCGCTGTCGTGATCATGATGCTCGGACATAATCCGTTTTCGGTATATATTTCCATGATAAAGGGAGCATGGGGAACGAAGACTGTTTCTTATGAGACGATTAAGATCGCAATTCCGCTTCTTATCACGGCGATCGGAATTTCTTTTGCGTTCAAAATGAAATTCTGGAATATAGGGGCGGAAGGACAGATTTTGGTAGGTGCAGTTGCGGCAGGTGCGTTTGGTCTTTTTACTGCTCATATTTTTCCGAAGATCCCACTTGTAATTCTTATGATGCTGGCGGCGATCGTAGCGGGCGGTTTGTACGGTTTGCTCCCGGCTGTCTGCAAGGCGAAGTGGGGAACAAATGAGACGTTGTTTACACTGATGTTAAATTATATTGCTCTGGCATTTATCAAATATCTTATGAACGGCCCGTGGAAAGCTCCGGGAAGCAGCTATCCGAAAATAGCGATGCTTGTTCCGGGAGCGCGTTTGACAAAAGTATTCGGAGTGCACTGGGGATGGATCTTAGCGCTTATTCTCGTTGTCGTATCTTATATTTATTTTAATAAGACGAAACAAGGCTATGAAATTGCTGTTGTAGGTGAAAGCAATAATACTGCCAGATATGCGGGAATCAATGTGGGACGGGTATTCCGCAGAACGATGTTTTTATCCGGAGCGCTTTGCGGACTTGTCGGAATGCTTCAGTTTGCGGGATCGGACTTTACGATTACGGAAGGAACTGCAGGCGGCGTCGGATTTACGGCCATTACAGTTGCATGGCTCGCAAAAATGAATCCGGCGGGAATGTTGGTTGTATCAGTATTTATCGCGATGCTTGAGCGAGGGGCGAACGCAATTCAGACACAGTTTAAAATTCCGGCATCTGCGGCCGATCTGTTGATTGGTATTATTTTATTCTTTATGCTC
>UMEY01047469.1_pt1 | contig 10530 bp, 10 predicted proteins | sample 1964881 | NCBI WGS metagenome assembly UMEY01 (sample SAMEA4836033, study PRJEB28245) | human gut metagenome | biome: gut microbiome; material: fecal sample | place: Denmark | collected 2008 | reverse complement strand
ATATAAGAAGCACACGAATATAAGAAGCACACGAACCATACATATATACTTCCTAGAAAGATAAAACCTACGTATTTGTTTTGCATTGCCGACCTCTCACAGCAGCAAAACAATAAAATGCGGATTTTCTGCCGAAAGAACGATGTTTTATACCATTGCCTTCCGAAATGCCATTGGCGTCAAAGGGAGCCTTTGGTATGGAGCATCGTTTTTTAATGAAAAAAGAAAGGAGATTTTTGATGGAACAAATTTCAATTACATTTACTTCCAATACGGGATTGTTGATGCAATATGGCGATACAAAAGTTTTGTTTGACAGCTTGTATGGAAAATCAGGGCATCGCTTCAGTCCTCTGCCTCAAGTTCTGGAACAGGAAATTATGGAAGGAGCAGGGGACTTTTCAGAGATTGACTATCTGGTGTTTTCCCATAATCATGCAGACCATTTTTCAGCAAAGTATTTGAAAGCATATTTACAGCAAAACACAGTGAAAGGTATTTTTTTGCCGGAAGATCTGTTGCAGGAAACAGATTTGATGGAGTTTTTAAAAGCGGAAAAAATTCCAACTATGTTTTTCTCAAAAAATCCCCGTTTGAACAGGACAATTGTTTTGGGGAAATCTTTTCGATTACGAGCTATTCCCATGTGCCACCAAGGAGAGATTTATCAGGAAGTTCCACATTTTTGTTTTCTGGTTTCTTGCGGCGCAGAACAGTTTCTGCTGACGGCAGATGTGGATTTTACGCAGGAAGATTTTTCTGCTTTTTCTCAAACATCTGTGGAGGGGGTTTTTGTCAATCCGTTGTTTTTCCACAGCAAGGAAGGGCAGCAGGTGATTCGTGAAACCATAAATCCGAAAGAGGTTTTTGTGTACCATATTCCTTTTGATGCAGATGATGTGTTATCTATGCGAAAAATGGTAAAACGGGACTGCGACAAATGGGATTCTTGCCCTGTAACGCCTTTATGGGAACCTATGCAAAGGGAGTGCAGAGCAGTAGACAGGGGATGATCTTGTGGGAGATATGATATTCGCATTGGAGGCGGTATTGCCCTTTGTATTTATGCTTGCATGCGGATATTTCTTAAAAAGGCGAGGAATTTTGATAGAAACATTCCGCCAGCAGGGAGATGCTCTGTGCTTTCGTTTTTTATTTCCTATATTGGTATTTCAGAATATATATACAGCGGAAATGCCACAGACGGGTATCTGGCGTCCCATCTGGTTTGCAATAGGCGTAATGGTGTCGTCTTTGGTAATTTTCTGGCTGGCAGTGCCTCAGCTAGAAAAAGACCGCAGAAAAATACCTGTGATCATTCAGTCTTTGTATCGTGGGAATTTTATGATTTATGGCATTCCGTTTTCTTTGCGATTAGGAGGAGAAGAGGCGGCTTTGATTGCCACGGCTATGACGGCGGTGACACTGCCTTTATTGAACATAGCGGCTATCGCAACTTATGCCAGATATACAGAAGATGAAAAAGTGGAATGGAAGGATACGGTAACGCAAATACTCAAAAATCCCATTATCTGGGGTGTACTTCTGGGTGTGGTGTTTTTTCAGCTAAAAATTCCTATTTGGGAGCCAGTAGAAAGCTGTCTTGCAGATGTCGCAAAAATTGCCACACCCCTTTCCTTTTTGCTTTTAGGCAGCCGACTTTCCGGCGATATGAAAGGCGCTGATTCTCGGAAGCTATTCTATATGGTTTTAGTAAAACAGTGGATGATGCCTGCGGTTTATCTGTTTTGTGCCATTATGATTTTCCATTTTTCCTCGGTGGAACTGGTTCCGGTATTGATTTTTCTCACTGCACCAGGGGCTATTACTACTTATCAGCTGGCGATACAGTTTGGGGCGGATGATGTTTTGGCTGGAGCATTTGTACTATATTCCATGGTGGTTTCTGTGGTTTCCATTTTCTTTTTTGTTTTGGCAGCAGGCATATGTCAGCGAATTATATAGAAAAGAGAATGCAGATTTCGCGAAATTGTCTTTATTTTGATACATATGCACAAAATGGGCTTTTGTCGAAAATTACGGTTTTCCTTAAACCATGGAAAAGTTTGGAAAGTCTATTGACAAACATAATTATGAATGCTAAATTATTATTAAAGAATTCAAAAATATAAAAAATGAATTCAAAATAGGAGGCGCATAACGTGAAAGAATTTGAAATCGCTGAAGGCGGGCTCAAACGTGTCATTGCAGTTCGGCTGCATCCAGGAGACGATGTGCTGCTGAGTTTGGAACAGCTTTGCAGAGAAAAGAATCTGAAAAACGGGCTGATTCTCAGCGCCATTGGCAGTCTGGATGGTGCGGCATTTTATAATCCTGTGGAACTTCCGCATAAAAAAGCTGGCTATGGTTACAGCGAGCCTGTAACGCTGAAGGGCCCTATTGAATTGACCAACGCATCCGGCATGATTTGCCACGACACAGATGGCAATATTCTGCTGCATGTACATATTTCATTGAGTGATAGATATGGCAATGCCCATGGCGGTCACTTGATCGAGGGCAATAAAGTTTTATTGACAGTAGACATGATTTTGGGAGAAGTAGAAGGCATTGATATGGGCAGAGGTTATGACGAAGCCCTGGAAGTACCGCTGTTTGCTCCCAGACAGTTATAAAGAGGAAAAAAGGAAAGGTGTGAAGAAAACGTGAGTACGAAAAAATATCCTAAGGAAATGCTGATGAACATGTATCAGACAATGCTGCGTATTCGTGCTTTTGAAACAAAAGCAGCGGAATGCTTTACAAAAGGGATGCTGGCAGGGAACATCCACCTGTGCATCGGTCAGGAAGCAGTTGCAACAGGTGCCTGCATGGCCCTGGAAGCTGATGACTACATGACATCTACCCATAGAGGACATGGACATTGCATCGCAAAAGGTGCTTCTCTGGATAAAATGCTGGCAGAACTGTTCGGCAAAGAAGCAGGTTACTGCAAAGGTAAAGGCGGTTCCATGCATATTGCGGATGTAGCTGGCCTGCACAGCCTGGGCGCAAATGGTATCGTTGGTGCCGGCATCCCCATTGCAGCTGGTTCCGCACTGGCATCCAAGATTTATGGTGATAAACATGTGACACTGTGTTTCTTTGGTGACAGCGCATCCAACCAGGGCACATTCCACGAAGCTGTAAACATGGCGGCGGCATGGAAGCTGCCCGTTGTATTCCTTTGCGAAAATAATAATTACGGCGTATCCGTAAATATCCATAGTGTAACCAATACAGACACCATTGCTGTACGTGCAAAAGCTTATGACATTCCAGGTAAAACCGTAGATGGAAATGACCCCGTTGTGGTATATGAAGCAGTGAAAAAAGCTGTGGATTATGCAAGAGAAGGCAATGGCCCTTCCATCGTAGAATGCATGACATTCCGTCATCAGGGACATTACTGCGGTGATCCTGCAAACTATCGTCCTGCGACATATTTGGAAGAAGCTCACGAAAAAGATGCAATTCCTAATATGAGAAAACGTCTGCTGGAAAATGGTACAGCAACAGAAGAAGAACTTCAGGCAGTAGAAGCAACTGTACAGGAAGAAATGGAAGCAGCATATACATTTGCAGATGCAGCTGCTTACCCCAATCCTGCGGAAGCAACCACCGATGTATATTCTTCTGATAACGAAAGGAGTGTCGTAAGATGAGCAAAAAAATCAGTATCAGCAAAGCCATCGGCGAAGCGCTGCACGAAGAAATGTTGAGAGATCCAAAGGTAATCATCATGGGTGAAGATATGGGTAAAATGGGGAACGTATTCGGTATCACCGTTGGTTTCCAGGAAGAGTTTGGCGAAAATCGTGTCATTGATACACCTATTTCCGAATCCGGTTTCTGCGGTATGGCTGTTGGCGCAGCAATGCGCGGCATTCGTCCTGTGGTAGAACTGATGTATGACGACTTTATTACGGTTGCTGCCGATCCTATTCTGAACCAGGCAGCAAAAATGAGATATATGACAGGCGGTCAGGCAACTGTACCCATGGTACTACGTCTGCCTATGGGTGCCGGCAGAAGAAATGCTGGTCAGCATTCCCAGTGTCTGGAAAATATGTTCTGCCATACACCCGGTCTGAAAGTTATCGCTCCTTCCACAGCTGAAGATGCAAAAGGTTTGCTGAAATCCGCTATCCGCGATGATGACCCTGTTATCTGCATGGAACATAAACTGCTGTATGCGAAAAAAGAACAGATTCCTGAAGGAGAATACACCATTCCTCTGGGTGTGGCAGATGTAAAACGGGAAGGCAGTGACATTACCATCATCACATGGAGCAGAGAAGTTTATTTTGCACTGGAAGCGGCAGAAAAACTGGCAGCAGAAGGCATTCAGGCGGAAGTTTTGGATCTGCGCACACTGGTTCCTCTGGACTGGGATGCGATTGTTGCTTCTGTAAGCAAAACACATAATGTAATCGTTGTTTCTGAAGAAGTAAAACGTGGCAGCTATGCGGCAGAAATTTCCGCACAGATTGCAGAAGAACTCTTTGATGAACTGGATGCACCCGTTGAACGTGTTTGTGGTCTAAATATCGTTTCTCCTTTCAGCCCTACACTGGAAGATGAAAACTTCCCGCATCTGGAAAATATCGTAGCTGCTGTGAAAAAAGTACTGAACAGATAAGGAGGAAGGGACATGGCTTTTGAAATTAAAATGCCTCAGCTGGGTCTGACCATGGAAGAAGGTACTGTTGCCCAGTGGCTGAAACAGGAAGGCGACACCGTAGCAAAAGGCGATGTGCTTCTGGAAATTACAACAGATAAATTGACAAGTGAAATTGAAAGTGAAGCAGATGGTGTTCTGCTGAAAATTGTAGCAAAAGAAGGCGAAGACGTACCTGTAAAAGGTCTGCTGGGTTATATTGGTGAAGCAGGCGAAACTGTTGGCGATGCTGCACCTGCCGCTGCGCCTGCGGCAGCTCCTGCACCGGCAGAAGTTCCTGTTGCTGCACCAGCACCTGCTCCCGCGGCAAAAGCGGATGGCAGCAGAATCCGTATTTCTCCTCTGGCAAGAAAAACAGCTGCAAAACTGGGTGTAGATTATCAGAATCTGGTAGGCAGTGGCCCTAGTGGTCGTATTGTACAGAAAGACATTCTGGCTGCGGCAGAAGCGGCAAAACAGCAGCCCGCGCCTGTTGCAGAAGCGCCTGCGGCAGCACCTGCTCCCGTAGCAAAGAGTGGAGAGCTGGAACTGATGGATGGCGACGAAGTGGTAAAACTGGCAGGTATGCGCAAGGTTGTTGCAGAACGCATGGCAAAATCCGCAAGAGAAATTCCAACAGTTACTCAGAACGTGAAGATCGATGTGACTAAACTGGTGGCATTCCGCAAACAGATCAACGAAACCAGCGGTCAGAAATTCTCCATGAACGATTTTATTCTCAAAGCGGTTGCCAACGCACTGCGTGCAAATCCTCATATTCTGGTAAGTATCGATGGCAATCAGATTATCAAACGTGCACATGTAAATCTGGGTATGGCTGTTGCGCTGGATGATGGTTTGATCGTACCTGTTATCCGTGATGCAGACAAACTGAGCCTGAGTCAGATTTCCGCAACTGCAAAAGATCTGGCAGTGCGTGCAAGAGAAAACAAGCTGGCTATGGATGAATACAAAGGTTCCACATTTACCATCTCCAATCTGGGTATGTTTGGCGTAGAAACATTTGATCCTATCATCAACCAGCCTGATGCTGGCATTCTTGGTGTTTGCGCAGTACAGGATGAACTGGATATGGATGAGGAAGGCAAGATCTTCAAAAAACAGGTGATGCGGATTTCCTTCACCTTTGACCATCGTCTGATTGACGGTGCTGTGGCAGCGAAATTTGAACTGGCAATCAAAGAACTGCTGGAAGACCCTATGAGAATTTTACTGTAATGGTTTGACATAGCGATATAAAGAAAAAACTTTTGTTACAAAAGAGAAAAAGCAGACAGAGAAAATATACAAAAGATTACCCTCTCAGAGAAAGAACACATGAACAGAATTTTTAGGAGGAAGGACTATGGCTTTTGAAATCAAAATGCCCCAACTGGGTCTGACCATGGAAGAAGGCACTGTTGCCAAATGGCTGAAACAGGAAGGGGATTCCGTAAAAAAAGGCGATGTGCTGCTGGAAATCACAACTGATAAGCTGACAAGTGAAATTGAAAGCGAAGCTGACGGCGTGCTGTTGAAAATTGTCGCAGAAGAAGGGGAAGATGTACCAGTAAAGGGTTTGCTGGGTTATATCGGTGAGGCTGGCGAACAGATTGCACAGGCTTCTGCACCTGCTGCGGCTCCAGCACCCACATCTGCACCTGCTCCCGCTCCTGCGGAAGCAAAGAAGGCAGGAGATACTTCCGTTGTTGTGGTAGGCGGCGGCCCCGGTGGTTATGTTGCTGCGATCCGTGCAGCACAGCTGGGTGGCAAAGTTACATTGATTGAAAAAAATAAATTGGGCGGTACATGCCTGAATGTTGGATGTATCCCTACAAAAGTATTGCTTCACGCAGCAGAAGCGCTCACAGAAGCAAAACATATGGACAATCTGGGTATCCAGGTTTCTGTCAACGGCATTGACTGGAAAGAGGTACAGTCCAGAAAAGAAGCTGTAACAAACCAGCTGGTAAGCGGTGTTACAGGCTTGATGAAAGCAAATAAGATTCGCGTTATCGAAGGTACAGCATCTTTTGCTTCTAAAACAGCACTGGAAGTTGTGAAAAAAGACGGCACAAAAGAAAATGTTCCTTTTGATAAAGTGATTTTGGCAACAGGTTCTGTACCTGCGGTTCCGCCTATTCCTGGTGTAAAGGAAAATGCGGCTTGCGTAGATTCCACAGGCGCTCTGGCATTCGATCATGTACCTGAAACACTGCTGGTTATCGGCGGCGGTGTTATCGGTATGGAACTGGCAACAGCATATAGTCGTTTTGGTGCAAAGGTAACAGTCGTAGAAGCAATGCCTAAACTGCTGCCCATGATGGATGGAGAATTGACAGCAATGCTACGGAAAAAGATGGAAGCTTCCGGTGTAACCATTCTTACAGAAGCGAAAGTACAGTCCGTAGAAGCTGCTCCTGTTGGTGCCAAAGTACAGGTAGAAGTTGGCGGCAAAGTAGAATCCTTTGAGGCAGAAAAAGTGCTGGTTGCAGTCGGTCGTAGAACAGATACAGAAGCGCTGGGTCTGGACAAAGTAGGTATTGCCCATGACAGAGGCCGCATTACTGTAAATGATAAAATGGAGACCAATGTACCAAACATTTATGCCATCGGTGACTGCCTTGGCAAAGTAATGTTGGCTCATGTGGCATCTGCACAGGGTGAAGTTGCCGCAGAAAACGCACTGGGAGAAACTGCTGTATATGACGGCAAAACAAATCCTTCCTGCGTATATACAGATCCTGAATTCGCAGGCGTTGGTTTGACAGAAGAAAAAGCCAAAGAAGAAGGCATTCCTTATCAGGTAGGGAAATTCCCTCTGATGGCAAATGGCAAAGCCCTGATTATGAACGGCGGCGAAGGCATGATTAAGTTCATTATTGGCAAAGAATATGGCGAAGTACTGGGTGTACATATTCTGGGGCCCAGAGCTACTGACCTGATTGGTGAATGCGCCCTTGCCATTGGTATGGAAGCTACTGTTGATGAAATCTACGCTACCATCCACGCACATCCCACTGTAACAGAAGCTGTGAGAGAAGCAGCACTGGCAGCAACCAAACGTGCAATTCACATTCCGAATAAATAAGTAACTGCTGACGAAATCCGTGCCGGCTCGTTGTCTGACGGCAGTGTTTCGGCAGACAACAGAGGAGGCAAAGAGATGATCTATATCAAAAGTCCATCCACAGATCCCCATTTCAATTTAGCGTTGGAACAATATGTTTTTGATGAAATGGATCGCAGTCAGGAATATTTTATGCTTTGGCAGAATGATAACGCTATCATCATTGGGAAACATCAGAATACCGTTCGTGAAATCAACAGCACTTATGTGAAAGAACACGGCATTTCCGTAGTCAGACGTTTGTCCGGCGGCGGTGCTGTATACCATGATCTTGGCAATCTGAATTTTACATTCATTGTTTCAGAAAATGGTCTGGAGCAGTTTGATTTTGGTTCTTTCTGCCGGCCTATTGTGAAGGCGTTGGGTCATTTTGGCGTAACAGCGGAAATCAACGGCAGAAATGATATGACCATTGATGGCAAAAAGTTTTCTGGTAACTCTCAATATGCGAAGCAGGGAAGAGTTATGCACCACGGAACCATATTATATGACAGCGATCTTGAAACTGTTTCTCATGCGCTGCAAGTTTCCGCAGATAAAATCGTATCCAAAGGCGTGCAGTCTGTTCGCAGTCGTGTGACCAATGTAAGAAATTATATGGAAAAGGATGTTCCCATTGGAGAATTCTGGGAAATGCTTCTGCAGGATATGGCAGCGGAAACGCCTATGGAATTTTATACCTTAACGGAAGCAGACCTGGAACGGGTACGACAGATACAGAAAGAACGGTATGATACCTGGGAATGGAATTATGGAAATTCACCTGCTTATGCCATTGTAAAAGAACGCAGATTTGATGGCTGCGGTAAGTTGGAAGTTCATATGAATGTAGAAAGAGGTATGATTACTGCTTTCGATGTATTTGGCGATTATTTTGGAAACGGTGACAAAGACCAGCTGCGTCAGCATTTGCTTGGGGTAAAGCTGACGGAAGAAGCATTGAAGGAAGCGTTGCAGTCATTAAATATTTCTGATTATTTCTGTCATTTAGAGAAAGATCAGTTCCTGGATTTACTTTTGTACTAAAAATAGCAGTGTAGGATTTTTTGAAAAGACTTTCATTTTATGAGAATATGGAAGTCTTTTTTATTGGAAAGAAAAACTTGTTTGCCTAGGAGAAAGAAAAAAGCTATAATAGGAAAAGTAAAATAGTAGAAAAGGAGTGGATTTTGATGTTGGAAACAGGAGTCAAAGCACCGGATTTTACTTTATTAGATAAAAATGGAGAGCAGGTTTCTCTGTCCCAGTTTTTAGGAAAGAAAGTTGTATTGTATTTTTATCCCAGAGATAATACACCGGGATGTACAAAACAGGCATGTGCTTTTGCTCAGAGCTATGATGCATTTCGTGAAAGAGATGTGGTTGTCATTGGCATCAGCAAAGATTCTGTGTCATCCCATGTGAAGTTTGCGGAGAAACATCAGCTTCCTTTTATTTTGCTGTCTGATCCTGAATTGGAAGCCATTCAGGCATATGATGTTTGGAAGGAAAAGAAATTGTATGGTAAGGTAAGCATGGGTGTTGTGCGCACAACATATATCATTGATGAACAGGGTGTTATCGAAAAAGTAATGCCGAAGGTAAAACCGGATACCAATGCAGCAGAAATTTTGTCCTATCTGGCTGGAGAAACAGAGAATTAATGCAAAACAAGCAGAAATGGAGATCATTTATGAAAATCATCATATCCCCAACAAAAAAAATGCGTGTGGAAACAGATAGTTTGCCGTGGCAAGATCTGCCGCTGTTTTTGGATAAAACAGAGCAGATTTACAAAGTATTGCAGTCCACACCGGCTAATGAATTGCAAAAGATATGGAAATGTAATGATAAAATTGCAGCGCTGAATGTGGAGCGGATTCAGAATATGGATTTATATCATGGATTGACACCTGCGATTCTGGCCTATGAGGGGATACAGTTTCAGTATATGGCACCGGGGGTATTTACAGAAGCGGAGTTTGAGTACATTCAGGAGCATCTTCGCATTCTGTCTGGCTTTTATGGTGTTTTGCGCCCGTTTGATGGCGTAACACCTTATCGTCTGGAAATGCAGGCAAAGCTCTCTGTTGGTGGAAGAAAGGATTTATATGACTTTTGGAGAACGGCTTTGGCAGAATCATTGCAGACAGATTGTGTTCTGAATCTGGCTTCTAAAGAATATAGCCAAGCCGTTTCCAAGCACTTGGATGAATCCGTTCGATGGATCAACTTTGTTTTCGGTGAAGTTAAAAATGAAAAGGTTGTGGAAAAAGGGACACTCTGTAAAATGGCGCGAGGAGAGATGGTGCGTTATCTGGCAGAGAAGCAAATAGAGGATATAGAAGAAGTAAAACACTTCGATCGGCTGGATTTTCGGTATTCAACAGAACACTCAAAGGAAGACACCTTTGTTTTTATTCGCAATGAAGAAAAATAATGGAATGTACTTCCAAAAGAACTAAAAAAGTGTTGACAGAAGTGGGAGTCGATGGTAGTATATACTTCGCTGTCGGAACACAGTGAAAAAGTTCCAAAAAAATTGTAAATAGTTGTTGACAGATCGGAAACGATATGGTAACATATTATTCGCTGCTGAAACACAGAGAAAGTAGCAAAGAAAAAAATAAAAAAAGTTCTTGACAAGCGAGATGCTTTCTGATGAAATATTATTCGCTGTCAAAACTTGACAGGCAAGATCTTCTCTCCGAAAAGAAAATGTTCGAAAAAAAGAACTTGACAGAAAAATAAAAGAGTGATA
>UMEY01007220.1_pt1 | contig 10575 bp, 25 predicted proteins | sample 1964881 | NCBI WGS metagenome assembly UMEY01 (sample SAMEA4836033, study PRJEB28245) | human gut metagenome | biome: gut microbiome; material: fecal sample | place: Denmark | collected 2008 | reverse complement strand
CATATCAAGAATACGTTTTCTGAATTGACGGACAAAGGCATCAAATGTGAGATTGACTATCATGTGCAGGAAAAAGGCAATCGTCTTACAATGTGGAATCTCATTCCTAGAAAGCTAATGCCACCTACCAGAATTGTTCGGTATTGTTGTTCAGAACTGAAAGAGGGCGGGAATCCCAACAGAATGATCGCAACAGGCGTTAGATGGTCTGAAAGCAGTAAGAGAAGCAACAGAAGCCCATTTGAAGTACTAGGACAGACAGCAAACAAAAGCATCGGTGTTTCTGATGAGAAAATGCTTATCACCGACAATGATAATACTAGAAGATTATTTGAAAATTGCCAGATGAAAGCAAAAACAGTAGTCAATCCAATTATTGACTGGACAGATCAAGATATCTGGCAGTTCATTGGTGAGAAAGACGTTCAGGTATGTGAACTGTATCAATGCGGATATAATCGGTTAGGTTGCCTAGGATGTCCACTTGCATCAAAGAAGCAGAGGGAAAAGGAAATGTACGATTTTCCAAAGTACAAGCAAGCTTACATACATGCTTTTGACAGAATGATCGAGGAACGCAAGCTGCGTGGAAAAGATACCAAGTGGAGTTGTGGCGAAGAAGTTTATCTATGGTGGATGCAAGACAATAATGTAGTTGGTCAGATGAAATTATCTGATTTTATTGAGTATTAAAATCATGTGCCAACTGTACAATAGTGTGTCAGTTACTTACATGGGGAAAGTGAGAATGAAAATGGAGAAATTAAAACCTTGTCCGTTTTGCGGAAAAGAGATAGATACAGACAAAGATATGTATATTCCAGAAAGAGATTGGAAGCCATCTTTTTACGACCCTGACAGTGGAGGTTATCCGATAAGTATTCACTGCGAATGCGGATTAGATTTTTGTCCGGGCACATGGGATTATGAAGAATTCGTAGAACAGTGGAATCGAAGAGTAAGTGATAAGGAGGACGCAAAATGAAATTATATTTCTACATTTTAGATAGCGACAGAGAATATAATCCAGAAACCAAAACATTAGGAGACTACGTTTTCGAGATCAGAGTTGAGGAATGTGAGGTAATCGAGAAACCCAAAACCTACAGAGCGGTAACACGGTTTCCAGAAGGAATCTACATTGGGTATGTGAAAAAGGAAGATATCGGAACAATTTCTGGTTCTTCAACACCGTACATTGTGTTGGGAGAACCTAATTATCAGTTCGTAAAAGAAACATTCTTGGAAAAATACAATAATGATATTCGCAGATTTAAAAACATAATCGCTATGTACGAAAGTAAGATAGCTGCGATCGAGAATTATAAGGAGGACGCAAAATGTTAATCAGAAGTCAGAATAAAGAGATATTAGTTAATTTTAATGTATCAGCTGGTATCGAAATTGCAGAAGGGACTACAAAAACAGTTGTAACATCATATATCACTGGATGCAGTTATTTACTCGGAGAATATTCCACCAGAGAAAAAGCCATGAAAGTACTGGATATGATTCAGGAAGCCTATGTAAATGGACATATTAATTATCAGATGCCAGAGGATTCGGAGGTGGAAGTATGAAGTACAGAAAGAAACCAGTTGTAATTGATGCATTTCAACTTAACGAAAGAGGGTTAGTTGGAGAAGATTGGTTCTGGGATGCAGTCAGCAGAAATGACATTATAACTCACCATTTTGGAAAATACCATCCAGAGCCAGCGTGGTGTGAGATAAAAACACTCGAAGGAATCATGGTTGCAAAAGCAGGAGATTACATCATTCGCGGTGTTCACGGAGAGATCTACCCATGCAAGCCAGATATATTCAGAGAAACTTATGAGGAGGTGGAAGTATGAGCCATATTAAAGACAGATTAATTCAATTGAAGAATGAGGTGGAAAACACAGGGAACGGAGCTTATTTCTCGAAAAATAATATCTCAAAAATTGTAGAATTACTTTTTACTGATCTGGAACAGGACGAGAAAGAAAATGGTTGGATTCCGGTCAGTGAGAGATTGCCGGATGGGGACGACTGCAGATATTTTATGTGCTTGCTTGAAAACCATTTGGAAGATGCACCTATTTTTCTTCAGTATAATGAATCGGGCGGGTTTGGATTCTATACAGATATTTATGATCCAGTTACTTTAGGATTTGTAGATACAGAATTTAGCACTGTGAAAGAACTAGGATACGAAGAAGTTTTGTACTGGAGAGAGCTTTTGAATCCGCCAGAGGAGGATGAGCCATGATTACATTATTATGTGGAATATTTATCGGACTTAATATTGGTGCGTGGGGAGTGATCATGCTCGCCATACTGTACGACAAGCACCATCCAGACAAATAGAAAGGAGAACGGTATGCTGACAAGGAATAAGAAGCTGAAAGACTACGGTATTCCGGCAGAGGACATAGAAAAACTGAATACGATGCTGAAAGACTTCCCGGCAGAGTACGGATACCTGCTTACCAGTGCTGCCTTGTCAGCTTGCCCGAAGAATACGGTGATAGCGGATATGGTGATTGAGAATATCCTACACCGGAAGAGCTATAGGAAAATCAGCAGAGAAAGATATATCCCGATGAACCCGAAGGACTTCTACGGATACAGGCGCAAGACCGTCGCTGTACTGTATGAGCGGATGCGGTTATTGGGAGTGTGGGAGGAAAAATAAATGAGGTTAATTGATGCAGACGAAATAATTGATTCTCTTGGAGGTTCGGATATGGATTTTGCAATAGGTGCAGTTATTGACGAACAGCCGACAGTTTTTGACTTGGACAAAGTTGTGAAGCAGTTAAAAGATTTAAAAGCAATGTACTGGGTTTCAATTGCAAATACGGGAGATGAAAAGTTGGATGTTGCTTACGAAAAGGTAGGAAATGCATTGGACAGGGCAATAGAAATCGTAAAGGAGAATGGAGCTGAATGAGAGAAATTCTTTTCAAGGCAAAGAGGGTTGATAATGGAGAATGGGTTGAGGGGTGTTTGGTAATAGATCATTCACGGTCAAACTTATTTGAATATCGAATGCAACCAGTTGAATCAGGTGTTTTATACGCACCACCTATTAATCCAGAAACCCTCTGCCAGTTCACGGGACTTTGCGACAAGAATGGGAAGAGAATCTGGGAAAATGACATTATCAAATATCATTTCGGAGAAATCTATGCTCCAATCAAATATGGATGTTATCAAAATTGTTTTGATGCTCAGAAAGCAGAACATCTCGGATTCTATGTAGATTGGACGGGCGACAAATGCCTTAGAAAAGATTTAGGGTATTGGATTGACATGGTATACGCTATGCCAGTTGGAAACATTTTCGACCAACCAGAATTATTACAGGAGGAATGAGATGAGTAGATGGTATGTAAGTGTCGGAATGAGCTTATCAATTGATTATGACGATATTGAAGCCGATACAAAAGAAGAAGCTGAGGAAATAGCAAAAACACGAGCATCAGAAGATATTGACTACAATAACTGCGATTGCGAAGTTGACAATATGAGCGTGTGGTCTAGTTTTAAGGAGGAAACAAATGAGTAGTGCAAGTGTAAGATTCGGAACAAAAGCGTATGTATGCGCAAGATATTTTCTTAGACCGGGTAAATGCTTCAAATACATCGACCAGCACGGCGAGGACACCACAGAACACGTCTACGAGGTCATGGCGTTATATCCGTACTGTGTCCTGTTAAGAGATACCAAGAATGGGGTCAGAACTTGTCCGGGATATAACACTTTGAGCCTGATGCTGAGAGGAAGTGAAGCGAGTGAGTAAAGGCAAAGATATTTCTACTATGTTTACAAGAGAAGAAAACAAGAAGAATGGAAGACTCGGATACGGTCAGGCTACTAGAGAAAAGGAAGACATTATCAGTCCTGCACAATACGGTGCGTTCTTACAGAAAAGAGGTAAGAAGAAATGAACAAATCAGTGTTGGTAATGAATACGCCAGAAAATTGTTATAATTGTCCATTTGGAATTGGATACTGTGGCGATCTTGAATATGAGGGTTTGTGTGAATTAGCTGACTGTTTAGATTATGATGTAATTCTGATGACAGAAGAACATTATGATTGCGAAAGTAAATCAAGACCTGAATGGTGTCCACTGAAGCCATTGCCGGAGGAGAAAGAAGAGGAACATTGGAGGAGTAAACTTAGTCTTGCATGGATTCGAGGTTGGAACACTTGTATTAGCAAAATTACAGGAGGAAACACAGATGGTTGATTTAAGAAATACATGTATCTTGGTTAAGACAGAAGAAGAAAATGAAATGCTTCTCAAAGAAGCTGAGAAACAGGGATTTCATTGGTATTCGAAAGGCAATTGTAAACCATTGCCAGGACAACATTTTCCAGATATTTTAAAATTTTGTAATAACAAAGATGTGGTGCACAGCGTACGTATCGGAGTAGAGTGTGATGCTTTCTACGAAGTTTCAGAACTCCTCGGGACAAAAGAAATGACGGCAAGAGAGTTTGCTAATCGTATTGCAGATATACGCAATTGTAGAGGATGTAACTGTTCAGAATGCGTATTGAGTGAAAGCAATACTAGGTGCAAGAAGTATTTGTGTGATATATATAATTGGGAAGATAATATAGATGAAGTTCTTGAAATTGCAAAATCAATAAGAATTACAGTACCTTCACCCGAAGAGAAAGTAATTAGCACGATTGAAAAATTTATCGAGAATCCAGATCGTGCAGTAGTAAACGATGAATTTGTAGAATCGCTGAAGCTGGCAGTTGAGAAGTTGAAAGAGGTGAGGTAAATGGATAGATGGACTGAAAGATTTAATAGCGATGGCAAAAAAGCTATTGCAATACATGACGGAAGTGATTTCCCAGATGTTTGTTTCGAGGGAGAAAGAGAATATGATGTAATGAATGCACTCGCTGAATATGAAGATTTAGAAGAACAGGGCTTGCTTGTGAGATTACCGTGTAAGGTTGGAGACACGGTTTGGGTGGTAACATCGCCAATTAATGTGTTTGGTTATGATGAATATGATGGAGATGCGGAATATGAAGTATATGAATCTTTTTTATCAAGCGTATCTTATTATGCGTCTGGAGAACAATTCAGAATTTACGCAAAAGTAACGAATAGTTTTATTGCGGCATACTTTAGAGAATGTGATTTTGGAGAATCTATATTTCTCACCCGCGAAGATGCTGAGAAGAAGTTGGAGGAGATGAAGAATGACAAGGCCTGAGATTACGGCAGAATTATCAACCATGATTGAAAAGAAAATCAATCCGAACAACGATCCTCGTATCTACTGGGCAAAAGAGGTGACGTTTGATTATTCTACAAACCATGCAGTTAGAGTGGACTATATGAAATTTGTTCCAGTGAACAATAGTGTTTCCGGGATAGAAAAAGGTGATTGCTATTGCTATGAAATCAAGTCATCTATTGAAGATTTCAAATCTGGCCATGGATTGAATTTCATTGGAGATTACAATTATTTGGTTATGCCAGGGGAATTAGCTGCAACAGTATCTTTGAAAATCCCGTATCATGTAGGAATATATGTCCCAGAAGGAAACGAACTTATATGTGCCAAGAAAGCCAAACGAGCCAACAGAGCGAGGCCTGTATCTGAAATACTTCTGATGATGTTTCGGTCTGCAAACAGAGATTACAGGAAAACGGTAAAGAAACTGGAGGAGATGAAGAATGGCTGAATATGTCAAAAAATCAGATGTAATAAAAATCATGGAGGATAATTCTTACATTATGGAAGTGTTTGGTGTTAAAAAGAAAATGATTGATGGGTTTGCGATGTGTTGCGATTTTGCAGACTTAAAAATTGTTGAGATTGATGATGAAGAGGAGAACTAACATGCAGCAGAGAAGAAATTGGATGTGATGAAAAATGAATAAAAAATGTTGCGCTAGCCAAGATGGAATATGTAGAAACTATATCTTATTCGGTACTAAATGCGATGGATATAAAGAAAAATGCACACTGAGGCCATGTTATAAAAACCTCGAAAAGATGGCAAAAGGTTATCAACATAATTTGAGAAAAATGTTTGGAGTGGAGGATTAATATGAAACCAGAAGAAGCATTAAAAGAATTAAGCTATGATAGCACGGCTTATGGTGGTAAATGTACGCATGAAGTTAGAATGGTTGCAGTTAAGGCATTAAAAAAGCAGATTCCAATGAAAGTTTTGTACGAAGATGTTGGATATGACTTTCATCGTGATGTAAACCTGTACGCCTGCATATGCCCGTCATGCGGACTGCATATTATTGAGTTTTCGGATATTGATGTAGATTCTGGGTGTAACAGCGATAGTCCAGAAGATATGTTTCGTTCTAGCATGGTGCATCATGCGTATGTTGGCATGAATAATTATTGTAACAGGTGTGGACAGAAATTAGATTGGAGTGAGGAAAAATGATAGAAATAATATACAAACTGATAATATGCCACTTGATCGGAGATTATGTTCTTCAAAACGATTTTATCGCAAAAACTAAAGGAGAAAACTGGTATCACTTACTGGTTCATTGCCTTCTTTATTCAGTTCCTTTTTACATAGTGTTCGGGTGCTCATGGAAACTTGCTTTTGTAATGGCTATGCATATAGTAATTGACCCTTTAAAGGCACGATACAACAAGATAAGTTACATGGCAGACCAAATTATACATTATGTGACACTTTTAGTTTATTTATTCTAAAAAAGGCAGGAATTATGGCAGATAAAACATGCAAAACTTGTATTGAAAACGACAACGGACTGTGTGACCGCAAAGGTATCCTGATAGAGGAAGATGATACCTGTGAAAATCACACAAAAAATTGGATGGACTCTTAATGGAGAAATTCATCCGAAAATCAATGCGGTAAGGGTGGAAATGTCCTTACCAGACGGGAAGGTGGCTAAATGACAAAGGTGAGTTGGATTCGATTAGAAATTGATATGTTTGACAACAAAAAAATCCGGCATATCAGAAAACTTCCAGAGGGGAACAACATCGTTCTGATCTGGATGATGCTCCTGACGATGGCAGGGCGTTGTAATTCAAACGGGATTATTTTTCTGACAGAGAATATTCCATATACAAATAAAATGCTAGCTGACGAGCTGGACTTTGATGAAAGTGTGATCGAACTTGCACTTACAATTCTTGAAAAGTTCGGCATGATAACCAGAGATGGAACATTACTTTCAATTCCCGGATGGGAAGAGCATCAGAATATTGACGGACTTGAAAAAATCAGAGAGCAGACAAGAAAACGGGTTGCCGAGCACAGAAAACGTCAGAAAGAATTGCTTGAGGAAGAAAGCCTTCCGAAACTCACAGATCAGGATACTGAGGAGAAACCTGTCACAGCAAAAGATTCAGTAAAGCCCGGAGATGTTCAAAAGGTTATTGACGAATGGAATAAGCTCCAGAAGTTAGGAATTCAGCCGGTTATAAGAATGACGCCTAAACGTTCACAACTTCTGAAAGCAAGAATTCGGGAATATGGAATGGAAAAGATTATGGAAGCAATTGAAAAAGTCAAAAAAAGTGATTTTCTGACAGGAAGAAAGAAAGATTTCATAATAACTTTTGAATTTTTTATAAACCCTAATAAATTTATAAAAATACTCGAAGGGTTTTATGACAATAGAGACGAGGATATACATAATGGATTTAACGGAAAAACTCAAAGAGATGTCAGCCCACTTATCCCGCTCGGAGAATGGAACGGAGAAGAATCAGACACCCCGTTTGCTTGAATGCCCTGAATGCGGGGACAGCGGGTGGAGATGGGTAAGAGATGCAAGTGGTATTCCCTATTGTGAGGAATGCCCTTGCGGAATCAGGAAAAGAATAATCCTTGAAAATCAATTGAAATTTGCAGAGATTCCAAACGTGTTTAAAGGCTCAAATTTCAACGATTTGAAGTCAAGTGTATATTTGAACACCGAGAGCCGAAAAGTATTTTCTCAGGCGGCTCAGGCGGTAAATTACTGGTTTAAAAATCTTCCTGATATGAAGAAGAATGGAATAGGTTTATATCTTTTCTCAAATGCAAAAGGTTCTGGCAAAACCAAAACAGTATGCAGCTTGTCGAATGAAATCATGAAGAAATACCAGAAACCAGTCAAATTCACCACATCCCTCAGAATCCTCGATGAGATCAAGAACACATGGGGAAGTAGAGAAAACGCAGAAGGAAAGCTGATAGAGGATTTGTCCAGAACAGAAATCCTTATCATTGACGACTTCGGTGCTGATTCTGGCAAGGACTGGATTAACGAAAGATTCTACAGCATTATCAACGGCCGGTATGTCGACAGAAAAATTACGATATTCACAAGTAACTGCCAGATATCAGAGCTAAAATACGATGAGAGGATCACAAACAGGATTCTGGAGCGGTCACTTGAAATCCCATTTCCAGAGGAATCTGTCAGAGAACATATAGCACAACATTTGAAAATGAAGATGGTACAAGGAATGCGAGGTAAAGAGAGTGAAAATAGCTGTTAAACCATGGGGCGAAATGTCTTTCAGAGAAATTCAGAATTTAAAAGAAAAGCAATGTAAGCATTGTGATTATTTTTCAAAGAATAATTCTGGAGGGTTATCATTTGGAACTTGCGATTACATCCTTATCAATGATCACATGAGAGGATGCCTACCGACGGAATGCGTAATGAAAGGGATTTTTAAAAGAAGAACAGGATCAAAAAGAAGAGCAGCTTTGAGAATTTAAACCTTTGAAAGGAAAAGAAATGAGAACAATAAGCGAAATGTATAAACGTTCCGGCGGAACTGCGTATCAGCACAATTGTTCTGAGTGCAGATTTTATAGGGACGGAAAGAGGGAAAAATGTCTGATGTACGGCGGTGATCGGGACTGGCATGGAAATTTTATTGCCTGCAAATTCTTCAATCTTGAAGATGATATGCCGGAAGGACAGATGAATATTTTTGATTATGTGTAAAAGAAAGGAGGAACGAGGAACCGCTGGCCAGCGAAAGGATATCCCGGTTCCTCCTTATTTTTTATGAATAATGACGACTTGAAATATGCAATTGAGAATGGTATCATCAATTTGTCTCACATACAAGAGCAAGTTGAAATGAATAAAAGGGAAGAAATTTTAAAAGAATACAGGGACAGTATATGGAAGGCATCTGACGGATATTGGAAAATCCGTATGACTTATGACGAAACCGGACGGCGGAAGATGTTCAAGCGTCGGTCTAAACAGGATTTAGAGGACCTGATCGTAAAGACGCACCGTGAGAAAGCAGAGAATCCGAAGATTAAGAGTGTGTTCGAGGAATGGGCGCAGCGCAAGGTTGATTTGAATAAGATTTCAATACAAACTTATCAGAGATATCAGCAGGACTTTAATCGTTTTTTTGGGACCATGGGAGAACGCAGAATTAAAAACATTGAGTCAGAGGATATCAGCAATTTCCTGGAAGAGCAGATCAGTGAACACAATCTAACCGCAAAGGCATTCTGTAATCTCAAGACAATTACCAGAGGCACCCTAAAATGGGCAAAGCGCAACAAGCTGATTGATTGGAACGTGCAGGAATTATTCTATGACTTGGATGTCACCGATAAATCTTTCAAAAGAAATATCAAAGAAGATTCGGAAGAAGTATTCAACGACGCTGAAATGGACAGGATGATTGACTACTTGAAAGACAATCAGGACATAGTAAATCTTGGCATTATGCTTATGTTCGTAACCGGGCTGAGAGTTGGGGAGCTATGCGCTTTGAAATGGAATGACTGGCTACCACATATCAGTACGATTAAAGTCAGAAGAACGGAAGTAAGGCATTTTGAAAACCATAAAGGCATTTTTGAAGTCAAAGACTTTCCGAAAACAGAAGCAGGCGTAAGAAATGTAGTGGTTCCTCAGGGGTGTATATGGATATTACAGAAGCTTAGAAATATGTCGACATTCTGCGAATATATATTTTCCAAAGATGGAAAGCGATTAAATACTTATTCGTTCAGGAACCGGTTAAGAACAGTGTGCAAGAAAACTGGCTGTATTCAAAAATCACCGCATAAAATACGAAAAACATATTGCACGATATTACTCGATCACAGCATAGATAATCAGATGGTCACATCACAGATGGGCCACACAAATATTTCGTGTTCCGAGAACTACTACCACAGAGACCGAAAGGATCTCAAGAAGAAACAAAAAATCATGGACAGCATAGATGAATTTATGGTAGTATCAAGATAGCTTTTTTTTGAGAGGGAACAGCCAGGGAACAAAAAGGAACACCCTGCAAAAAGTTAGAAGCATTGGTTTTATAGGAAAAATAGCAGTTTAAAGATACGTTCGATTCCCGTACTGGCTGCTACAAAATAGTGAGAATTTAACCAGAGCTTAGGCTCTGGTTATTTTTTTGTCAGGGATTTCTCCTGACATGTTGTATGTCTTCGCAGACAAAAATGATTCACGAACCTGGAGCTTTCATCTGACAATAGAGGAGTAATACTTGGAAAGGAAGAACGATATGGTCACTGATGAAGAACTTTATGGGCAATATCTGTGCG
>UMEY01046463.1_pt1 | contig 10692 bp, 5 predicted proteins | sample 1964881 | NCBI WGS metagenome assembly UMEY01 (sample SAMEA4836033, study PRJEB28245) | human gut metagenome | biome: gut microbiome; material: fecal sample | place: Denmark | collected 2008 | reverse complement strand
TATGGTCAAAATTCCACAGCACAAAGTCACAAAATGGGGTAATTTTTTTACTGACTCTTCTTCTCGTATTCTTCTGGCAATCCGACCACAGATTTCTTCACTCTCGGGGAGCTGTGCTTTGGTTGGGGCAGAATCAGAATATTATGTTAGATAATTTTGAGATTTTTCAAAAGGTTATGGCTTTCCAGAAAATGAATACTAAAGATTGACATATAAGTGATTGCTATGATATCACAGCAATTTTACAATAATAAATTAAGTTGTCTTTTATCTATTTTGCAGAATTAAAGTAAGCAGGCGTTTTCAAAATTTTTAAGCCGGATTGCACAGAAAAAATTGAAAAAGAATGGGTTCACTATAAGATTGAATTTTATTCCTTTGCGCTGTGGAGTTCTGACTGTAACCTCACGAGATTGTTTTTGAGCAAGGTTGTTTTATCAGGCAGAATGGAACATTTAGCGCGACAGAACAAAATCAAACTTATAATGAACCCCTTCTTTTTAGATATCTAAGATAATCTGGCAACAGCCAAAGACAGCTCCCAACGAGAGAAGCCATCCTATATTTGTGGCCTTAGAGCAAGGATTGAATGCGAGTATGTAAGCGAACATTCAACCCGTAGTGATAGAGTCACAAATATAGGATGGCTTCTCTCGTTGGGAGCGTCTCCCCTGCCTGCGGCAACCCAGAGCTTAATAAGAAATTACCGTAGTATTCGTTGGCATATATTTCCAAATATAATATGCATCGGAGTCCATCAGACGCACACATCCATTAGATGCTGGTTTACCAATTGTAGCATCTGCATACACCGTGCTTGCAATTGGAAATTTATGATGATTCTGGCTGCTGCCGGATGGGTAACGGTGTACTCTGGTGTGGAAAGAGTTTCTTCCACAATAATGAGTTATGTATTCTTCATAAGTATTAACATAATACCAGCCATTTTCCTTCTGACCAATGCGGAAAGTTCCATGGGGAGAACGGGTATTATAGTTTCCGGAGGCGCAAGGGAACGATTTAATTAATTTCCAATTGTTCTTTCGACCCTGAAAAATGCTGACTTCCTGTGTATAATGACTGACCCAGATTAAATAGCTGGTTTTGCTGGAATACTTTTTAACATAAGCAAGTTTTTGAGCAGTAGAATATTTGGATGTTGTGTAGTTGCATTTGAAAGCGCGAAGACTTCCTGTAGTGAGGTAGTAGGTCTTTCCTTTATAGAGAATCTCGCTTCTCTTATATTTGGTATTACGTCCGATTAAATCAACGGTTACACCGCTGCTTAATGTTTTAACAACTTTTTTAGAAGTCCAGGAACGGTAAAGAGAAACTTTCTTGGTTGTCTTGCAGAAGTAAGTCATCGTTCTTATTGTTTTTAATGGTGAAAGTAAAGTGTTAGGGGTACAGCTTACAGTAGCTCCTGTTGAAGAAGTATAATTCTTTCCATTAATCGTTGTGTAAGGTTTTACCATAAAAGTAATACTTGAAGCGCCGCTTGTAATGGAAGTCTGATAAGTGGAGCGGGTGGTGTTTGCTAAAAGAGTGTAACTGCTGCCTTTTTTTATATATACACTATAACCGCTTGCGTTATAAAGTGTGTTCCATTTTAAGTTGAGACGGCTATTGCTTGCGTAGACAGATAATCCAGTTACATTCTGTGAAATGGTTACGGGAATCGTAGCAGAGAGCTTTCTGGAAACCGTTTTTGCGTTAGGAGCGAATGCTTTTACAGTAAATGTGTAGGTCTGGCCTTCATTTAACTGATTAAATGTATAAGTTCCGGCTTTTTTAAACTTAACAGAACGTCCATCGGAACAAAAGAGTTTATATTTATTAGCTCCAGTGACGGCTTTCCATGTGATTTGTGCACTTTTATATCCTGGTGTAACAGTAAAATAAGGTGCTTTCAGTGAGACGGCTTCGGTTGAACTGGTTGTGCTCTGGCTTTTGACCGTTGTCTGACTTGCATTCAGAGAAACTGCCGGATAAGTGCAAAGCCCGAAGAATAAAAGGGCTGAAGCGACAGAAAGACAGAGTTTATTTGTTATTTTCATGAAAAATCTCCTCTCTCATAGTATTAATGGTCATTGATAATTTACTATCTGACTAATATAACAAATCCTGCTACCAGAAGTCAAGGAGATGGATTTACTATTTAATTCAAACAAAAGCTAGCCAAAGCCCTCTGTTTCCATCCCCGAATCTCTCCAACCACTATTTTAATTCAACTAAAAACAGCCAAAGACAGCCCCGGAAGAGAAACGCTATCCTATATTTGTGGCCTTAGAGCAAGGATTGAATGGGAGCCAGTAAGCGAACATTCAACCCGCAGTGATAGAGTCACAAATATAGGATAGCGTTTCTCTTCCGGGGTGTCTGTCTCTTAACGAATTAAACTAGCCAAAAATTCTGGGAGAATACTTTCTGGTACTTCCATTTCTCCCTGTCCTTTAAATAAGGAAATATGTGGTTTGTTCTGACCGTGGAAGTCTGTTCCGCCTGTTTTAAGAAGACCCCACTGTTTAGCAAGACCAGCAACATATTCCTGTTCAACAGGAGTGTAAGTGTTATAGTAAGCTTCAATTCCAACAAGGCCGGCTTCTTTTAATTCGCGGACCAGAGTTTCTTTTTGGGCGGAATCTAACTTTTTATAGAACATAAGGTGTGCAAGAACAGGGACACCGCCACTGTTTTTGATTAGTTCGATTGCTTCCTGCGGAGTAGGCATGATACGTTCCACATAGCAGCATCTTCCCTCTGCAAGATATTTATCAAATGCTTCTTGAACAGAAGAAACATATTTCTTTTTCATAAGAAGCTTTGCGATATGTGGGCGGGCGATTGTTTCGCCTGGCTTATCTGGTTTGATTTCGTCCATGGAAATCTTAAAGCCCTGTTCCTGAAGTTTCTCAATAATTTTTGCATTACGTCCGTCACGGCTTTCACGACAAACGGCAAGGCGTTCTAAGAGAGCCTTATTTTTTGTGTCGATGTTATAGCCAAGAACATGAATTTCTACTCCGTGATAGTCTGTAGAAATCTCTACACCAGAGATGGCAGTAAGTCGTTCTTTATGTTTGGCAGCAGCTTTCTGAAATTCTTCTGTGCCAGCAACTGTATCGTGATCGGTAAGAGCAATTACAACAGGATTTTTATCACCAGCAAGTTTTAGGGCATCATTTATAATTTCTGTTGGGGAAAATGTACCATCAGAAGCAGTAGAATGAATATGTAAATCAATATAAGTTTTCAAAATGTACTCCTTTCATGCAATAATCAATCAAGTATCTATAATATTCTATATCTAGTATCGCAGAATTAGTTAAAAAAATCAATGTCTATGACAATTATTTATATGAATTGAAAGAAAGTGATGGAAAATGTGTAATAATGCAATACTTGTTTGTAATAATTGCATAAAGGTGTTAGAATATCTTTATTGAAAATGAGAAGCTAAACAGGCAGACAGAACATGTAACGGAGGTTAATCTATAATGGAAGATATGATGAAAGCGTTGTTGGATGTGGTGAGAGCACAGCACACTGCAACAGAAGGAAGCGAAGAAAGACCATTTGATATTAATGATATTATTGATATGGCGCTGAATATTACCGGGAGACCAGAAGAACCAGAGGAACAGCAGGAACTTTCTGATACGATTCAGAAGCTGGCAGAATCTCTGGCACCAGATATTTTCCCACCGAAGACATTTGAGGAGATGGATGATTCCGAGCAGGCAGCTTCTGCAGTGAATATGATAGAGGAACGGTTAAGAAATGGTGGCAGAAGAAGAGAGACAGCAGCCCCACAGTCACAACAGGAAATGACTCCACAGCAGAATAGTTCACAGATGCAGAGTGAGTCACATGAGGAGAATCCTTTTGCACAGGTAATGGAGAATGAAAATGCGAATATTCAGCAACAGTCAGAAACTGCAGATGGATATGGAAATATGGCATCCACAGACAGTGGTGCGTCCGAAGATTATGGTAATGGCAGTTCTTACGATATGTTTGGACAAGACGATGTAAATCATCAGGAAGCGGCGAATCTTAATGATTTGATCTATAATAATTTTATGCAGATGATGGGATTAAATGATCCTAAGGTAGAATATCCATTTGACCGTTCTCAGATTCGATATGGAAGGGAAAAGACAGCGACGGAAATGCTTGCAGAAGATGAGGCCAACAAGGCAGAAGAGAGAGCATTAGAAGAGCAGAGAAGAAGGCCAGTTTCAGCCTGGGAACTTGCACAGTCAGCTGTGGATAAGGATGAGGAAGCACATCAGAAAGAGGAATATGAACCTAAAGAGATGAAGATGCCAGAAACCAAATCAGCTTCTCAGTTAGCCGCAGAAGCAATCGCGAAGGCCAAAGAAGAGAATCAGATGAAGCTTGAGGCAGAAAAGAGAGCAGAACGTCTTATGGAAGAGGCAAGAAAGCGCGGAAAAGATCCGATGGAATTTGCACTTCATCAGCAGGAAATTTTAAATTATATGGAAAAGAACAGTGATGAACTCGTTTCTTTTGAAGATTATGAAGATTTATCACCAGAGGAAAAATTAGAGATAGAGAAAGAACTTTATCGGGAAAAACAGATTGAAGCGGGAGTGGCTCCAGAAGATATCAGTGATGAGTTACCAGATAAGATTCTGGAACAGTCTGGAATCGCACCAGATCAGACAGCAGGAGAGCAGAATAGTCAGGAGTCTGCCGGACAGGGAGATGGAACAACAGCACAGCAAACCAGCCAATCACAGGGAATGCCGACATTTTCAGATGATATGCTTCGTATGATTAGTCAGGAAGTAGTACAGGAAAATGCAGAGATGATTCTGGCTGAAGATGCCAATGCAGACTTAGGATTAATTAACGAGACGATTTTCGAAAACTTGAAAAATCTAATGAGTCAGACTGGCGGAGCTGTGACGCAGGAAGATATGGAATCTTTGATCGGAGAAGTTATTTCCAGAAATACGTCTTCTGACTCAGAAGAAAAACAAGAAACTTTGGCGCAGACGGAAACAGGTACTACAGCTGAAACGGCACCGATGGCATTTGAAGGCGAAAGTGCAGGCAGTGCTGTTGGAAGTGGAATGGCAGGAACGAGGGAACCAGCAGTGGAAAGTTCACAGTCAGAATCACAGAGCCAGCCAATGTCAGCGGTAGAACTTGCCAGGGCAGCACAGCAGGCAGCTAAGCCAGAGCCACAGGAAGCCAGAGAAACAAAGTCAGCAGTAGAACTTGCAAAAGAGGCACAAGAAAACGCAGTACAGAAGAAGGCTGAACCAATATCGGAGACAGAGGAAGAACTGAGCGAGGATGATTTAAACTTTGATGAATTAGATTTAGAAGAGGAGTCCGAAGAAAGTCAAAGTCCTTCCATTGAAGAATTAAAGGCACAGCTTAAGGCAGCAGAAGAAGCATTGGCAGCAGAGCAGTTAAAAGCGGCACAGAAAGCCGGGAAAGCAGAGGAAGAGAAGAAATCAGAAGAAATTCCGAAAGTGGAAGAAGCAACAGAACAGCCGATGGAAGAGAGTGCATCAACAGCCGGGGAACAGACAGCAACAGAAGAAAGTTCTGAGATAACCCCTGCGCCGACAGCAGAAGAAGTACAAGAACAGCCTGAGTATTCTGAAGTTTCAGAAAAAGAAGCGGAAGAATTTGAATATGTTGATCCGGGCGAATTAGTTCTTGGAGACCACACACAGGCAGAGATAGATGAAGCTTTGGATAATCTGGCATCTCTTGGCCTGGAGGGTGAAGTCTATGAGCGTGCAAAAAGAATGCTCTTACTGGAACTTGCTGGTTCAGAAGTAGCACTTGATGCATGGCTTGAAGAACAGGAAAATGGCAAGAAGAAAAAGGCAGCGGTATCCGCGTTAGATACAGAAGAAGATGCTCTTGATGATTTAGAGGATTTAGATGAAGATGACCTCGAGCGAGAATTAGAACTTGCTATGGATGAAGACTTTATTGAGGAAGATTTAGAAGAACCTGCAAATGAAGAAACTTTAGAAGAAAGCAGTCAGGACAAATCTGAAGAAACAGAAAAAGAGGCAGTTTCTGAGGAGAATTTAGAAGAAAACTCTGTAGAAAAAACGGAGGACGAATCTGATAAGACGGAAGGTGCCGAAGATGTATCAGAACAGCCAGAAAGTATTTTAAAAGAAGCTTCTGAGGAAGAAATAAGCAGTGAAGAGGAAAACTCTGAGGAAGAAGAGGGAGAGACCTCAGAGGCAGCTCAGGAAGAAGCAGCAAATAAGGAGTTCTCTGAGACAGAAGAAGAGGCAGCAAATAGAGAGTACTCTGAGACAGAAGAGAAAGAGACAGCAAATAGGGAGTGCTCTGAGACAGAGGAAAAAGAGATAGCAAATAAGGGCGTTTCTAAGAAAACAGAGAAAGAAGCAGAATACAAGGAAGCAGAATACATTTCTGAATCAGAAGACACAATTCAGGTAGAAAAAACAAGACCGGAAAAGGCAGAGAGGACATCTTCACAGACGAAGAAGCCTGCACACAGTGAGAGAACATCACATTCCAGAAAACACAAGAATATTGTAAAACGTAAGGAAAAAACAGCTCCAGAAAAAGAAGAAAGAGAATTTAGCGCAGTAGTTCTAACAGGAAAGAATGTCGAAGAAAAAGAATTCCAGGTAAGTGTCCGCAATCCATTTGTTCTCAAAAACTCTGCAAGCTTTATGGATAAATTTGAAGAGTATATTGTAGATACACAGGAAAACAGAAAGTTAAGCACAGGATTCAAACGTTTAGATGCAATGCTCCGCTATGGCCTTCATAAAGGAAGTTACTTTGTAGATGCTACACCTCAGTATTTAAAGAACGGATTTATGCAGCAGATAGCCGACCGGGCAGCAGAAAGCGGTGTAGATGTACTTTATATTTCAACAGAGCTTACCCGCTATGACCTTATGGTAGATACTATCTCTCGTCTCAGCTATGAAATGAATAAAAAAGATGAAGAAAAAGCAGTATCCTCTATGGCAATCATGACAGGAGAAAAAGGCGCAGATATTCGTTCTTTAAAAGATGAATTGAATTGGTACAGAGGACGAATCAGTGAACATCTTTTTGTACTTGATCAGGAAGCAGTGTCTGAATATGTAGAAAATATGGAGGATGCCTCCGCAGGAGATATATTAGCAGAACTTATTCGTTCCATCGTAACAGAGGGAGCACATAAGCCAGTGGTATTTATTGATAATATTGAAAATATACTCTCAGTAGAAGATTCTGAGGATATGAAACCGCTCATGGATGGAATCCGTAAACTTGCAAAAGAACTGGGAATTCCGATTATTATGTCCTACGGATATGCACCAGCAGAAAGTGAAAATGAGCTTGACCCAGATGAAATCGAATATCACAAATCATTAGGAAATATGTGTGATGTATATCTTGAACTCAAATATGCAGATATGATAACAGAGGATTACGAAGAATTAACAGAAGATGATATTCAGGAAATGGTAGAAAACGGTGAAATGCTTCTTATTAACGTACAACTTCATAAAAATAGAAGAACAATGAAAGCATCCTGTCAGATACAGGCAACACCGAAGTTTAATTATTACGAAGAATAGTGATTTGCCGTAGGCAAATAGACGAAACACCAAAGAGAAGATACCCTATATCTGTGACTTTAGTCGCGGCGGTTTGAATGCTCGCTTATGCGCTTGCATCCAAACCTTGCTCCGAGGCCACAGATATAGGGTATTATATGGCGCTATTCCGTAATCCCAATATAATCCGTTACAACCTTAATCTTTGCACTGATCTTCTGAAGCTCTTCTGTTGGTTTATAATCTTTCGTACCAAAGAGATATTCGTGTGCTTTTTTTACATTTGTCTGGGCTGTAATTGGAAAACCGTAATAGATGCCGTTATATCGTTCATCTTCAGATTTAAAAGGATAAGCCTGCGAATCTTCTATCTTACAACGTGCCATGGAAAGAGTCAGCTTTGTGAGAGCGTCATTAGAGAGGCTCGTTTTACACTGTGGAAGAACAGTACTGATTAACTTTCCAAGTTTTAGCGGCTGTTTTTTAGCTGTATTCATAATACCTTCAAGAACAAGTCGCTGATGGTTAGCTCTTGCGTGATCTCCGCCTTCCATGTAGCGGATACGAGAGTAGGCAACAGCCTGATTACCATCGAAGGTATAAGTTCCGGTTTTTTCAAACTTCGGAGAATTTCCACCATTAATATGATTCATATTACCAATATAATCATTTAAATTCTGTAATTCTTTTTCAGAATTAATGGTCAATGGAATACCTCCAAGCACATCAACAGCATCGGCTAATGCTTTAAAGTTAACCGTGGCGAAATCTGTGATATTTAAATCCAGATTACGGTTAATTGTGCGAAGAGCAAGTTCTGGTCCGCCATAAGAATATGCTGCATTAATCTTATCGTATTCGCCATCAATACTTACATAGGTATCACGGTAAATAGACATCAATTTTACCTTTTTGGTTGATTTATTGATGCTGGCAATGATGATACAGTCAGTACGGGAACCTTTATCTTTAATTTTATTATCCTGACTATCAACGCCAAAAAGAGCAATATTTTGATAATCTTTTATATTAGCATCCGTATCATTTACAGTTACACTTGTTTTATCTAAAGGATATTTTTCTATTTTGGAAAATGCACCTTTTAATGAGAAACGGAATGCAAAAACCGCCCCGGCAATTAAAAGAATGATTAAAAGAAGGAAAGGAAAACATCCCCGTTTTTTCTTTTTTTTACGTTCATGATAAGTTAAAGCTCGTCCGCCAGAAGTCTGCCGCTTTTGAGACTTTGTATCAGGCTTATTCTGGGAAGAGGACTTCTTTGTTGATGGTTTGCCAGAATTTTTTATAGAAGAACCAGAGGAATGATATCCTGTACCGGAAGAACTTCGAAGCAGGCCATCAGTATTCAATGTGGAATGTGTATGATGGTCGTGAGAAGTTTTGAAATTATTCTGAGAACTTCGTCTGCCGCCTGTGCTGGAATAGTTATATTTGTTTTCAATGTTATCTTTACTATATATTGAACCATATTTCATAAAATATGCCTCCATTCTGTCATAGGTACTTCTGGAAATTTAATAGGTTTATGGAATGTTTCGGAGAGTACATTCATTAGTTAAAAAATCTGTGTTAGTAAGCATTTTTATTGACAAATCCTTTAAATACAGTAAGAAATAGAATCTTAATATCAAAAGATAATGTCCAGTTTTCAATATAAAAAATATCATGTTCAATTCGTCCCTCAATGGATGTGTCTCCACGGAAGCCGCAAACTTGTGCCCATCCTGTCATACCGGGACGTACCTGATGCTTTATCATATAACGAGGAATCTCCTCTTTAAATTTCTCAACGAAAAGAGGTCGTTCTGGCCGTGGACCAATGAGACTCATATCACCCTTTAATACATTAAATAACTGTGGCAGTTCGTCAAGACTGGTCTTACGGATAATTCTTCCCACGGGAGTGACCCGGGGATCGTTGTGTACTGTCCAGGCCTTTTGTTCCTTAGAGGCAGACTGTACTCCCATCGATCGGAACTTGTACATTTTAAAAGGTTTATTATGAAGACCAACTCGTTCCTGACAGAAAATAATTGGTCCTGGGGAACTCTTTTTAACGAGAACAGCAACAACAGCCATAATCGGTGAAAAGAGAATGATACAAACGATAGAACCAATAATGTCCACAAGACGTTTGATACATTTGTTTACAGTATTTGTAAGCGGAACATTACGGATGTTGATAACCGGAAGTCCGTTCAAATCCTCAGTAACTGGGTTAGTAGAAATAAATTTATAATAATCTGGAACAAACTTTGTATGCACACCAGACTTTTCGCAGATAGCAACCATATCTCCCAGTTTATAATACTCTTTCAGGCTGAGTGCGATTGCCACCTCATCCATAGAAGTGTTCTGAAGAAACTTTTCTACATCCTTTAACTTACCAATGCAAAAAGTATTGCGGTAAGAAAAGTCAGCCTTGAGATTATCATCGAAAATACCGTGAATGGTGTAGCCCCACTGTGGGTTTGACTTAATACGGTCGATGTAGGCTTCGGCTGCTGCACTGAAACCAATAACAACAACATGTTTAAGATTAAATCCCTTTCTGCGAGTTCTTTCTAATGCATAACGGATTGCCGCCCTTTCAGCAATGGTAAGAAGCATGGAAAGAACATAGAACATTAACTGAAGACTTCGTGAAACATGGGGAATCTTCATAAAGATTATATATATAAAGAAGAAAACCATTCCAATGGAATTCGCCTTAATGAGATTCGCATACTCTGAAGTCCTATTTTGAAATCTTTTTGGTTTATATAAATTAAACTTTGCATATAAAATAAGGTATACAGGAATCAGAACAAGAAGTATACCCTGATATTGCCACAACTGCCGCCAGTAACCAAAACGAGGGAAAATGTCTTTAAAAAGAGGGCATATATATCGAATATAGTAACTAAGACAAAAGGAACAATAAATAACCAGTGCATCAAGAACGACGTGGAACCGGTTAAGATATTTTTGATTCTCTTTAATCATAAAAGTGTACCTCCATCACCCAAAAGGGATATATATATGGAAAAAAGGGCGTAATATACCTCTTACTGGGATAATTTTCTAACTTATTATACAATAG
>UMEY01033053.1_pt1 | contig 10850 bp, 9 predicted proteins | sample 1964881 | NCBI WGS metagenome assembly UMEY01 (sample SAMEA4836033, study PRJEB28245) | human gut metagenome | biome: gut microbiome; material: fecal sample | place: Denmark | collected 2008 | reverse complement strand
AAATAACCAACAAAAAAATAAGATAAAGGAAACATTGTGCGGAAGCGCAATGTTTCCTTTATCTATTCTTTTTTTACAACAGCATTTTAAACGAAAAAACTCCCAGAGTGCATTCTCTGGGAGTTTTTGGGTTAAAATAGTTTACTTAAAAATTTATATGTAATATTCTATTATTTTCTTCATTCATCATTTCTGATTGTGTTAAAATTAAATGTGACATTTACCGTTTCATTATCAATTATTATTTCTTGAATGACATTTTTTAGAAAATCTCTTACTTCCGGTAAATCTTGATTTGTTACTAGTTCTATAAATTTTGATTTCATTTCTTTTAATTCTTTTATTGTTACTTTTACCGGATTCGTTATGAATTTTGCTAGTTTACTTTCTAAATCTTCTTTTTCAGCATTTAACTCATTGATTCTTCGAACCATAATAGATGATGGCTCATTTTCTATACTTTTAATTATATTATCTATCTTTTTTCCAATACCTTTAATTTTATCTTTCAGTCTTTTTTTATTCTCTGAATCATCCTTCAGAGATAAATTTATTAATCGATTAAAATCCTTCAAATTATTTTCATTGAAAATGAGTTCAGATAACTGCTGAGCTATGATAAGGTTTAATTTCTCCGCCCGAATTTCTTTTGTTTCACAATGTTTTGCTTTATGTTCCGGACACAGATAAGTGTAGTATGTTTTTCCATGAGATTTTCTGATTGTCCCTGTCATACTTTTACCACACTCTCCGCATTTAAGAAATCCGTTTCCTCCTAACATATAGTAATGTTTCGCTTTGCTTCCTGCCCTTCCACAAGCATTTGACTTCATCTTTTCTTGGACCTTCTCAAAGTCTTCAAGAGGAATAATTTTCGGGCAACCGTCCTTTATGACAATTTGTTCCTCAATCGGCTTCGATTTGTGATTGTTTCTTATACCATTATATTTTGGGGATGCTCGATTCCAACAGAATTCTCCTATATACTTCCTTTGTGTCAAAATGCTACTAAAAGAATTTTTTCTGAAATTCTGACCATTCTTGGTTCTATACCCTTTTTGATTCAGTATATCAGCCATCTTTTGGTAGGAGTAATTATTTAAATACAATCTGAATATCTCTCGTACAATTTGTGCTTCATCATCGTTGATAATCAACTTCTGATTTGCATCCAGATCATACCCAAGCGGTGGCTTTCCTCCACAATGACCTGCTGAACTAGCCTTATTTTTCAAACCAGCATGGGTGTTCACCGAAAGCATTATTGAATAATATTCTGCAGATAATAGTTCTATATTATCCAACAGATATGATACGAGTTTATTCTCCCCATGTGGGCACTTTATGCTAATCAGTTCAATTCCATCACTTTTTAGCTTCTTGTTATATTCGGTAGCCATTTGAATATTTCGGAAAAATCTGCTATGGTCATAAACTAAAACTTTTGTCCACTTTGGTCTTTTCGAAGCCTCTTGCATCAATTTCTGAAGTCCTGCTCTCTGATCCGTCGTTCCAGTTTTTGCTCTGTCAATAAATTCTTTCACCAAAACCAGATTATGTGCAGAACAGTATTCTTCAATACACTTTCGTTGATATTCGATAGAATTCTCTGTCTGATTTTCCGAAGAATAGCGGAGATATGCAACACAGTTATTATCCATTATAATTACCTCCGATCTCAGATTCCTTTACCAGATATTTCATCAGAGACCGAATCTCTTCCAAATCAAGACACTGATTTGAATCAAATCTTTTTTCCCACACAATTTTAGGGCTGCTTGACCGTTTTAACTCCTCACGTTTTATGCTAAACCGCATTGTCATGTTGAACACTTCCTTATACTAATATTTACAAATCCTTTAAAATAATGATCAGTTCAGTTTTATATCTAGTTATAAATTTTAAATTATCGGTATAATATTAATATAATTATTTATGTAGTATTTTATAAATTAATCTTCAGGTAATAGTATATGTTTTGTATCATTCAAATTCTTCGTAATATTTGAACTGATTTCATTAAGAACAAATTGATAGCACTTTACTTGATTTCCCCTGAGCTTGTGCTTTCCCAAAAAACGATCTTTTTCAGGTCTTAGCATCTGACCTCTCTCATAGAGTATCGGAAAGTACTTTTTGTAATTTGTCAAAGAGTTTTCTTCTGCAATTTTCTTCATTGTATACTGAGGTATCCACAAGTAGCTTTTTCCGCCGTTTCCTGCTGTGTATTCTCCCCATATATCCAAAGAAGAAAGCTGCATTTTATCTTTTGATGCTCTTGGAAATTTGCTGCCGTTTCGAACTGCATATTCTGTTACAGCATCAAACAAACGTTGTGCTTCATCACGATCCGCACCTTTTTTCTGATGTTGTTCCAACAACAGTTCTCGCATTGTTTGGATATTCAGCTTCAAACCCAATGCCTTATTTAAAATTCGAGCTGTTACTAAAACTCCAGCAAAAATGTTGTAGATACGATGATCTATGTTTTTCTCTATCGGGAGTTTCTGATTAAGTTTCTTCTTTTCCCGAAAAAAAGCGGTATCAAAAACATATGGATACTTTCTGTAAACTTTCAAAATCCATTCCAGAAGAGAATATACTGCTGTTCCATAATTCTGTTTCAGTCCTGCTGTCAAATGTTCTGCATGTTCTGCACTGTCTGTCCAGTTCAGACTCAGCTCCTCCATCCTGGCATAGGTTCCTGAATTACTGATACATTCATCTAGGATGCTTTTTTCTCCGCTAATCACAACCGTTCCTGAAAACTCGGTACGTTGCTTCAATTCCCCGTCCGGTGAACATCGATCCTTGTCCTGTCCTTTTGATAGATTGTAAATAATATCCGCAAAATTCCAGTTTGTCTTTCCTGTTGCTTCATCTACAATCAAAGGCATTCCAATCGAATTGCTCAACCGCTTATAAAAAGCATTTTCAGTAGAATTGCAGTCACCAATAATTCCGCATCCTTCTTCTGGAGATCCAAATATCGATGCCATTAAGCGAAGTACCGTTGTTTTTCCTGTAGAGGATTCTCCAACGATTCCCCAAATTGGATTTTCTGAAAATAGCATTCTTTCCTTTCGAAGAATATGGACTATAGGAGAAGAGGCTCCAATTGTCAATGCCAATTCCAAGGTTGGATGACCAATCACTTCATTTCTGATAACACTTTTCCAGGATTTAAGGGTTCCCTTCGGTTTAACTGTTGCTTTCCCAAGGTAATCAGAGATACTTTTTGCCTGATTATCTGCCCCTATTGGTGTACTAGCCAAAAAAACAAGCTGGTCATCCAAGAAAGTATAACCCAAACTGCTATGTACATATAAACAGCGTGAAATTTTTTCACTGTCATGCAGAATATCTTGCACATAGTAAGCATTTTGAGCTGTATCAGGCAACGACAATCCATATTTTTTCAACTTTTTGACAATATCTCGATCAATTTCTCCCCGGGAAAATTCAATCTGATTGTACCCAATCCCATTATAAAGATCTACAATAACAGACATTTCATTTGTAATAATATCTATCATACACTGTGAAATAAACATATCTTCACAAAAGTAGTGTTCTTGTTCATTTCCATGTTTATCTTTACTCGTGTAGTAGATCCCATGGTTTTTACGGTAGAAATTCCTCATTACCTTCAGCCTTTCTGCTGCGTTATTCAATTTTCAAGGTACAGTTTATATGTTTCGAGATTTCATTATGGTGGTGTTCTCATCATAGCAATGCCTCCTACTTGTCTTATGGTTTTCATCCTTGTCCAGGCATTCTGTAATTTTCAGCGAGTCTGTCCCTCACGGGTGTCTTACCAAAGAATTCAGAAAGACTGTGAGCCATATCTTATCACTCTAATACCTGTTCGTCAACACCCTATGACAAATCGAATTTTTAAGAATTGTGATTTTGCACAACATTATGCAGTTGAATCAACTAAGCTATTATGCATCTTAGTTGCTTTTTACTCCAATATGCAGCTTAAAACAATGATATATATTCTATATTAAGCCTATTTAACTTAGTCGTAATCTTAATAAATATTATTGATACTAATCTATTGATTTGTCTTAGAAATATTAAAAAACACTTACAAATATATTTAGAAATTATTAAAATGTTTTCAGCATTTTGCATATATAAAAAACACTAAAACCTTATACCTATTTTTCAGCATTTTACCAAATACCAAAAAAAGAAGGTCCTTTCGACCTTCTTTTTCTTTTATATTCCTTTGATTGCCTCAATAGCAATCAAAGGTCTTCCTCCCTCTTTATGGAACAAAAATTGTTCCGGATAATAAAATATATCCTGATACTTCTGCACCTGTTCGTCATTTAAACTAGAAAAGTATTCTTCAGAACATCCGCAAAGGATTGCAGAACCAGCTATAATATCAACGATATCACCGTTTTCTCCATAAATTGCTCTGTTCAGTCTTATTCCGTTTATTTTTCCTTCTTCATTGCATATAAGACAAATTTCTTCCTCAAACGGATAAATCACTTCAATATAACCTTCGACCTCTCTCTGTAAACTTTCCAGTGTATTATCAACTTCTTTCAGATAAGCCGTTTTTCCTGGCTCCAACATAATTACCTTTATCTTTTCTTCCTTCACGACAATTCTCCTTTATTCTTATAGATATCCTGTCTCTTTACCTGTACACAGGTATCCAACGATGGAAAAATATCCAATCCAGTTTTAAGCACGATTTCTACTCGGTATCTACCTACTGAAATCTTTTCAATAAAATCTTGTATCATCTGCTTATATTTCGGGCTGGACTCTGCTTTCTTGACCTGAATATATTCTCCCAATATTAGCTCCGGATCAACTTGAGGAATCTTTTTCTCTTCTACGTATTTTACTTTCACCTGCTCTGCTTCCAAAGAAGCTTTTTCCTGTTCCAGTTCAGACAACTTCTCTCCGAGTGCAGGTGAATATAAGCCTCGAATAACTGCATCTGTAATATTTTTGATGGCTGCTTCCAGTTCATACAACCTATCTGCAAGCTGCTGTGCTCTCTCTTGTTGCTCTTCCTTTCCCTCCCCTTTCTTTTCTTTTAATCTATCTACAATCATTCTCAAAGACTCTCTGTTAAAGATTCTGCTTTCCAGAAGATGGATCACATACGACTCCAGATACTCTTGATTGATTTCCTTATTAGAACAGGAATATCGTTTGGATGGACAACGATAGGTAACATATCTCTGCTTGTTTCTCCCACTATATCTAGTATTTCCAACCATTGCCCGTCCGCACTCCATACAGAAAACTTTTCCTGACAGTAGATAGTTTGTTTTTGCATTCTCTCTGCCCCCTCGATGACGATGTTCCAATATTCTTTCCTGAACCTTTTGAAAGGTTGGAGTATCGACAATTTGTGGGCAGCCACCTTCTATGGAAATAATTTCATCAGTATTTTTATGAAGATGAGTATTTCTGGTTCCTAGTGCATTTTTAGACGAACTCTGATTAAAAACATAGATTCCCTGATACTTTTGATTGGTTAAAATACTATACAGACTGTTTTTTTGAAATTCTTTTCCTCTCTTGGTATGGTATCCCTTCTGATGCAAGTGTTGTAAAATTTGCGAATACCCTTCTCCCTGTGCATACAAAGAAAAGATGCTACGAACAATCTCTGCTTCCTCTTCATTAACCAACAGTTTTTTACTTTGAGGGTCAACTTCATATCCTAGCGGCGGCTTCCCTCCTGTATGTTTACACTGTAGAGCTGTCTCTCTCATTCCCTTCATAACCTCTCTGGCTAGGTTTTGAGAATAGTACTCGCTCATTCCTTCCAGAACAGATTCCATCATAATGCTTTCCGGACTGTCATCCAAATTTTCCAGAACGCTATAGACACTTACCCCGTTTTTCTTCAGTTCCCTTTTATAAACGGCAGAGTCATAACGGTTTCTGGCAAAACGATCCAGCTTGTGAACCAAAATAATATTAAATTGATGGTACTTACTATCTGCTATCATCTTCTGAAACGATGGACGATGATCCGTTGTAGCACTCTTTGCCTCATCGATATAAGTTTCCACAATCAAAATATGGTGCTGTTGACAGTAATGCTCCATCGCTCTTATCTGTGCATCAATGCTTTCTGATCTTTGATTGTCTGAGCTGTATCTTGCATAAAGAGCTGCCTTATTTATTGTTTGAATCATTCACTATTCCCTCCTCCCCTTCTTTTTCTTCATACTCTGTCCAGTCAATCGGCTCCAGAATCCAATGGCTTCTCACTGCCGGTGTCAATGGATGCAGATTCTTCCTTTCTCCATCTGAAATTACACTGATTTTTTCTTTGTATGGCTCTAATAGTTTCATTACCTCTTTAACCCTTTTTTCTACCCTACGATTGGTTTTGTCAGCTCTTCCCCAAGCGACAACAACCTCAACGCTTTCTGATACCGCCTGTTGGATATACTTGTTGTTTTCTTCGTCGTTGAGTTCTTGGTCTGAATTCCATCTGAAACTCAACTTATTTGTCATTTTGGAATAGAGGTTTACAATCTCCACCCCTCCAAACCGCTCCAATGCTGCTAGATTATTTACGACCAGAAAGGTTGTTGTATCTGTCACAATGGTATCTGAAATACACGGATTCAGCATAATAACGGTCGCTAACGCTTTATCTTTATTCCAGATTCTTTTCCACAAGTATCTGTGTGTATGATCTTCATTGAACACTGCTTCACACCGAATGGTCTCTTTTTCGATTTTCATATTTGGTTCCTCCTGAAAAAACAAATCCCGATAGTATCAAATGATACTATCGGGTCTATTTTTATAATATATATTTATTATTTCAGGAAAATCAAATCCACTATTGAATCGGTAGTTTCTGGTTTTCCGGATTATTTAAAATTTCTTCCAACTCATTACGATTAACAAAAATACGATTTCCTATCATTTTTGTGTCCAGATATCTCTTGACAAATATACGAAGTTTTTTTCTGCTGATTGGCAGATATTCTTTCTGAATATCTGTGATGCAGATATACTGACATTTCTGTAACTCATCCATTGATTTCTTCCTCCTTCTCTTCCACACTCTTCCCTTCAAACAGTCGAAAACTTATTACTTCTTTTCCATATTGCTTTAATCTGGAACTCTTTGATAATTCTCTTCCCAAACGTACTCTTTCTCCCTGTGTCAGTTCATCTGTCATAAAATGAGTTTGATATACTTTGGGATTCTTTTCTGGAATAATACGATATGCTATTTCCAATATTTCGTCCTCGTACTCACGAAGATCAATATCTTTGTGGCTAGCATCGGATAATCTGAACATTCTGCGCATCTTCCCAACCTCCCTTCTAAAGTTATTATTGATTTGTTCGTTATTTTTTAGGACAAACGAAGCAAAATTGGGACAGTTGAGATCACATCGGAAAGTACTGATTTAGTAGGGGTAGTATTTTGTTCATTGGATTTTTATACAAAGGAACACAAAAGAAAAAGAGAGATGCTTGCACCTCTCTTTTTCCAAATATTAAAATTTTGTCAGATTAAGTTCTTGTTCCATTTTGCTTAAGATGAACTTAAGATCACATGACTTCATAGCATCCAAATAGTCCTGTTTTGCTTTGTCAAATTCTTCTTTAGACATTCCTTTTTCACCTATTGGAACTAACTTTTTTATGCTATCTATTATTTTACATACACCTTTCCAAATATCTCCTGAAAACAAAAATTGGCTTTCAGCTAAAGTTTCGGTAACTTGTACATATTTAGCTGTAAAAAGCTTGTACTGGTACATCTTTGGTTCTTCAGAGATATTACAAAAAGATTGATAAAAAATCACTTCTATATCTCCAGGTTCTTTTGATATAAAAACTAAGGTTGAAAAAAAATCAAATGAAATCAATGTTCTATACACTCTATATCTTTTTTCAAATAAGTCAACCTTAATTTGTCGTTCTGCTATCTTTTTGGGAACTTGTATTGCATACCAAACAGCCAAAAAGGAAGCGATTACACCCAGAACAGATACGATTACGCTCATCCATGAAGCAGTTCCCGAAATAGCATCCCAGTTGTTTTCCAAATCAGGTGCATAGGTAATCCGAAATCCCATTTGGTACATCAAAAGCAGAAAAACTAGACCTAAACAAAGAACTACAACAAAATAAAGAAATCCCTTACTTTTTAGTTTTTGTAGCAATAGAATTTCCTCCTTACTTCTTTATTGTAGTTTTCTTCTTTTTTGTGGCTTCCTGCTGTTCCAGCTCCTGAACTTTTTGTTGATACATTTTCATCAACTCGGCAACACAGGCTGATTCACTACTGAATGCAGGATGATCCTTTGTGAAACCATATGCCTGCATAACTGCTTTGTCATTATCTTGATGAGCCTTGCGCAACTCCGGCGGCATCAAGACCTCATCATAGAGCTCTGCCATACAACTCTCAGGATATAAAGCACGTGCATCAAGTATTGCTTGGGCTGTATGTTCAATTTTTGACTTTTGTTGATCGTTTAGTTTAGGCCACGGAAAATTGTTATATACAACATCTTTTGAATACCTATAATCACTTTTTAATCGACCGCATACTGCTCTCATCCACGCCATATGAACATTTGATGTCAAAATTCCAAATTCGTACAAAGTTGCTTCAGGAACTATTTGCACTGCATCTGATACAATTGTACCTGAGTCTAAAAATCCCATTGGAACATAGCGCCGCCGTTCTGACGAAACACGTGGCACTATTATATAATTCACCCCTGTAGGCTGTGTTATCTGTGCAAATAATGCTGGAGTTTCTGCAAACTTGCGAATTCCTGCAGCAATGCTTGATTCACGGCTTTCTTTGCATTTCTTTACTCGTTCTACCACCAAAGAAGAACGAGCTATCTCCGAAGGAGACACATTTTTTAGCCAGATACAATAACGTTTTTTTCCATGCAAATATTCAACAGCTCCTAAAAAGGGACGAATAAATTTTGGGGAATTGGGATCATGAGAAACAAAATCTTGATACTCATCGGCTTCGATTATTAAATTCCCACCATCAGCAGGTTTGTTTCCATATACCATTTTTGAAACAGCACATAGTGGTTTATTTCGACTCTCTACAATTATGTTAGGTGCATCTAATAAATATGCATTGATATTATCGACTTTTAAGGGCCTATTATCCAGATATAATATTTTAACTTCTTTATCAAATGCAGCAAAACCGATAATCACACAATGAACATGAGCTTTTATACTTGCCTCACTATCCCAAACAAATGTTTTGTGTGCAAAGTTTATTTTAATATTTAAAAACTTCCACAGCCGAGACACTGTTTCGCCTTGTGTGATAGAGTTTGTAGAAACAAAAGCACACTCAATCCCAGTACCTTGAATATAATCAGAAGCTAGTTTGTACCAAGCTGAAACAAAGTCCAAATTTTTAACACCGGGAAAAATCTTTTGCATATCTTCTTTTTGTTCTGCTTTCATATATGTAAATCCTACAAACGGAGGATTTCCCATGATATAGCATAACTTTTCCTTTGGAACAACTGTCTCCCAGTCAATTTGAAGAGCATTTGCTTCAACAATATTTGCATAGGATTTCAGTGGCAAAAAATCAAGATTCATGTGAACGATACTTTCCGTTTCTTCCATCATCTGTGCCTCTGCAATCCAAAGTGCTGTCTTGGCAACTGTTACCGCAAAGTCGTTGATCTCAATACCATAAAATTGTCCAATAGAAATCTGAATCCATTGATGATCACTCACACCTCCAATAACCTGTTGTTCATAAGTCAACAAACGTAGTACCTTATTTTCCAGTCTACGCAATGACAAGTAGGTTTCGGTTAAAAAGTTTCCTGAACCGCAAGCAGGGTCCAAGAAAGTCAAAGTTGCCAATTTTTTTTGAAACTCTTTCAACTTTTGTTTGCGATTTTTCTCTACTGCAATCTCGCAAATCTCTTCAAACTCTTTTTTCAAGTCATCGAGGAACAGCGGATCAATAACTTTGTGTATATTCTCAATAGAGGTATAGTGCATACCACCGTTACGACGAGTTTCTGGATTCAAAGTGCTTTCAAACACTGCACCAAAAATAGTTGGGCTGATATCCTTCCAATTAAATTCTTCACTTGCTTTGTTCAACAAAAGATCCTTGATTTCATCAGTCAGCATTGGAATCTCGATATTCTCATCTGCAAATAATCCACCATTCACATATGGAAATGATGCCAGTGCATCATCCAAATAGGGATCTCTCTCTTCTTCCTTTTGATCGAGAACTCGGAATAAATCAATTAAAGCTCTTCTTAAATCTCTCGCTTCAAAACGTTTGAGATAGTCATGAAACATCGCATGATGTCCAAAAACACCTGCATCCTCTGCATACAGGCAAAATACCAGACGAACACACAGCATATTCAGACTTTTTAGGCTCTCTTCATTTTCCGGATGTTTGTATTGCTTTAAAATAGCATCGTATATTGCACCAACAATTTCACCGGCCTGCATAGAAATCTGCATTTCTTTCTTGATATGCTCGCTGTCTTTATCCACTAAAAACTGCAAACGAGATAAGTCGTCTGGCAAATCTTTTAGCAAAATCTCTTCCGGTTCTGAATTTGGATTCTCCATATCATAAACAAAGAACTTTTCAAAATTACAAGTCACCACCCAACGGGGATGCTGAGATAAAGGCAATTCCGTAATATAACGCTTTGCCTGCTGGAAAGGTGTCAGCAATGTACCATCTGACTGCTTAATAGGTTTTTTCAAATCCTTACCTAAACCCTTTTGTTCAATTAGAACCTTTGTGGATGGGATTACTCCATCTATAAAGCTGGTATGATCAAGATGCACC
>UMEY01028662.1_pt1 | contig 10860 bp, 10 predicted proteins | sample 1964881 | NCBI WGS metagenome assembly UMEY01 (sample SAMEA4836033, study PRJEB28245) | human gut metagenome | biome: gut microbiome; material: fecal sample | place: Denmark | collected 2008 | reverse complement strand
AAAAATATTGTCTAACTTTTTGGGTTCAGTTCATTTTCTAGGTTTCCAGCTCTTTTTTTAATATAACAAAACATAATTTGTGATATTCTCATTATACCTTTGTATACTTAACTACTGCTCCTCACTCTCCCTTAATAATTTCTCCAATTTTTTGTTTACCTTGATACGATTATCAATTTGCAACTTTCCACAAAACATATAACACATTTTTAAAATAAACCACCATGTATACAATACTTTATAGGAATTGAATTGTTTATCAGCAACTAAGCCATGTGCAATATCATTTCGCATGTTAAAACCGAACTTAGAACAAAAAATAGTCTTGATTGCCAATAAGAAATCATCATCAAGACATTCTTTTACTCCTTCCAATTCTAAAACAGCATGCATTGTCTTTAATTCCTCTATACCATTCTCATTCAAATTATAAACTGGCTCACCACATTGCATTGCAAGCTCTCGAACCGAATTTTCTACTTGTGGAATAAGTATATATAATGCAGTCAAGAAATCACCTAAAAATCCTGCCATTAGCCCTTTAATATATGCCTCTTTTCTATCCTCTGGCACAATAACGCTATTTTCGACAATCTCTCGTATATCTTTTTCTTCAATTACAAACTTTGAACGAATATAATTTAATGTGTTCCAAATCATAATTTGAGAAAAAAAATCCATTAATTCTGAAGTTCTATGTTCCAATGCATCCTGAAATGCCCCTAGATCAACTTCATCATTAGATTTTTTTATAGGTCTGCTTTTTGCAATGGATTTTCCATCTTTTCCTAATATCCCTATTGGAAACAAGCTCCCAAATCCGAAGAAAGTGTCTGCAGAACTTGTGACAGACTGTTCTACTCGTTTTCTTTCCGGCACAGGAATAAACAACGCAAAATAACAAATTATTTCTTCCTTATCTAAAACTTCAAGCTGCTTTATCAATTGCCTAACAGTTTCCCGATTATCCTGTTGAGATGAAAATACTGGAATATCCGATACCATCCTCTTTTCCATTTCATCAACTCGTTTAAGCAATTCCTTTCGTTCTGTTTCAGTACCTTCGATTGTTTTTAATATATTTATTGCATTTTTTAAAAAAGTGATTGATCTTATCAAACTCCCAGTCTCTGAGGTATTAAGAATATTTCCTGCCATCATAATTGCTCTGACTTTACGCCTACGTATTTCAATTAATTTAGGCTCAGATACACATTTTTTCTTTGCCCATTTAAATTTTTTATAGTATAACATTTCAAGTGTGTCGCAAAATTCTCCAATAATATGATAGTCATAACTTTTATCATCATACATATTTAAAATTTTTTCAGTATATTGAAGTAAGTAATCCTCATCAACATGTTCATTCGCAGCCGTTTGAATTAGATGTAATATTTTTCCATGATCCTCATTATTATACTGATTCAACACCCTCATAAGTAATCTACTTCGAATAGATTCATCAATATTTCTACTGTGTATATTTTTTGAAATAGAGACAAGACGATTAATTGCCATAAAATTATAATCAAACCCTTGCGTTGATTCTATGTGGATACGATACAATTCTTCTGCTTGCTTTGCTGCCACAAAGTCTCTGTCCACAACCCATAGAAAATCATTAATCTTTGCCTTATTAATATCTGCAATTGGGTATTCCAATATTTCTTTTAATAAATCTCTATCACTTTTCACATCAGTATCACTCATTTTCCATATATCTCTTGCGAAAGAAAATGGGATATCTTCTGGTCTATATACCCACCGTTCAAGTATAATATCATGTAAAAAATTTTCCGTTCCAAAACAGTCAAGATTAGTTACTTTCTCTAATTCTTCGGCCGCAATATTAAAATTTTTCTCCTCAAGTATTTTGGCAATATCACTTACCAACAAATTTTCCATCCTACCACCTCATGTATATTTGTTACACTGAATTATACGAGAAAGTTTTTTGTTTTGCCAGCATATCTTTTTTAAATGCAAAAGCCAGCAATAATTCTTTCTACATCACAAGTTATCTAAAATCCTTATCCTATCATCTACTTTCTGATATAAAAGAAATTGTCTAAAATCATACAATTCATTTACTAATCACTATCTGGCCGCTGACCCTTTTTTCTAGATTTGTTTTTACTTTTTCGCCTGATTCTTCCGCAGTTTTTGTACCTATATGAATCTTTCTTCTACAGTTCTCCTATCCTTTTATTTCCATGTATTCTATCCACACATCCGCATAAAGGCTTGTCTTATTACTGATAAAAAAATGTATATTTATTTTTATTCTATTGTATTACTATCGCTAGACAATTGTTTATATATATCCTGTTTTAGCTTTGCTAACGGCTCATCTAACGGTTTCATATCAAGGAAATCAAACCATAATGAAAAGACATCTCCCATATCAAGTCCCATTGTCTTTATGTAATATTTCTCTTTAAATGCTTCATATTCTTTGAAATTATGCAGAAGTCTCTTTATATCTGGTATATGTGTTTGATAAATTTCTTCCAATCTAAATACTTTATTTGAAGCAATAGATTTTGGATTCCCTTGAGTATTTACAATTATTTTTTTTACATTCAAAGAATACATGGATTCCACATCATTCAAGGGTATTTCAAAAATCAAACTATCCGTTCCGTCCCGATACGGGTTTAAGTGCCTTTCATCCTTAAACCCCTTTGTTTTTGAATTGCAAATATTACAACTAGGAATCATATTATAAATATTCATTTGCAAATATGGAAATAAGGATTTCGGATAATAGTGGTCTACATCCGCAGTAGTTTTTTCAATTTCTTTTCCTGAATTATAGGATGTTATATATTGTCGATTACAATACGGACAAACCTTAACGCCTGTATTAATAACATAAACATGCCGATTCCAAAGAACTCTTTTCCCCTCTACTCCCTCAACCTTTCTTCCAGAATTAAAATTTTCATAATCTAAAACAGAATCAAAGAGTTCTTTTATCTCTTTAGCTATCTTTTTTTGTTTATCGCTTTCTGGATTCTTAAAAGAAAATTTGAACAAATCAAAAAATGTTTTTTCAAAGTTATCCACAAGCTTTTCCAAATCATCCGAAATACATAAGTCAAGCACCCTTATTACTCTTTCTTGTTTCTTCTGTCCTAAGAGATTCTTTAAAAAGGTGCGGTATTGATCGCATAAAGAATCTGCTGGTTTTTTCGTTGTTCCGCTTAAATATGTTTCTAATTTTTCTAATACTGACTCTCTAATATACTGTTTATGCAAATATATATTTTTCTCTTTAATTGCATTCTTTAATTCAATTTTTATCATTATGTTGTCCTGCCAGCCGTTTGTAGTACAAATCTCTCTGTAGTTTTCTTTTTACAAAAGGCTCTCCTATATTTTCAATAATATACTCTACTTCTTCATTGCTAATATCCTTTGCTTTGTTTTCTATATAGTCTAAAACCTTTTGAATTTTATATTTGGAAAAACCTCCAATACTTCCTTCTTCCATAAAAAATGAATCATAAAACAATTGATTAATATTCGCCCCAAATGTCAAAGTTTCCTGCTTTGTAACTCGACATAAAGATCGCAAATAAATTACCCTATCGTTCGGAATATCTGAGAGAATAATGGGTGAGTGTGAGGCCAAAACTATCTGAACTTTTTTATTATTGAACTCTTCACTTTCATTAATCCATCTCACAATATGCGTTAAAATGTTTTGCTGCCATTTTGGATGAAGATATGCGTCTATTTCATCAATTATTAGCAATATATTTCCCTCTGTCTGTTCCTTCATCACTTTATAAATTGAAGAAAATATATTAATTAATGCCACTTCTCCTGATGACATTGGATTAGGTATAATCCTAAGCATTCGCCACCAAAATGTTTCCGGATTTTGATGTTCATTTAATAAAACTTCAATCAACTTCAAATATCCGTCATTTATTTTTTCAGGAAGATTGAGATATCCATATTGCTTTTCATAATCAGATTTAAATGCTTTTACTTGATAATACCATTGCGCTTCTCTTAGAATAGGTTTCTTATCATAAATTTCAAAGAAATCATCTAATACACTTAAGTCTATTCCCCTAACGTTTCGTATTTTAAGAATCAATTCCTTCTTTCTTAAATCAGGAATTTGATTCATAATTACCTCAAATCCATCTGTCTTTTCTATACTGCAAGCGTTCATTTCAATTTCATCAAAATCAATATTTTTGTGATCTCCATTAAGGACATTCATGAACATGATTATTTCACACAGAATGTTCGCATATATTTTTTTCCAATTATCATTTTGCAAAAACTTTATAATATTCTCATATATATTTTTTCTAATAAAATAAACGCTTTTATCAAATTCACTTAACATTCCAAAATTTTTACTATTTGCAATGTATTCTCCAAATTCTACCACAGACAATTTGAAATCCGAAAAGACAGGAAGTATAGCTGCAATTGAACTAGGTGTATGCCTTACCGCAATCAAAAAATTATAACTAAATGCACTTGCGTATGCATCTTCAATGCCAACTCCCATTTTTTGAGCGTACTTCTGTATCACATCTAAAACCAAACCATCCTCTTTAGATTGCGCCCCATATCCCTCTTGAATATACCGCATTTCTCTTTTTATCATTAACATGGGAGAATTACATATTGATTTTTTATTGTTTCCCTCAGAAAATTCTCCCATGCCTTGATTCCTAATAGTATGACTTACATCAAAAGCATTGGTCAAATATACAATGGACATCTCATGTTTTCTTCTTGCCCGTTCAAATGCATCAGCAGTCATCTCATACAGATTTATCCATTCACAATCTATATCATTATCAATATCTTTCTCAAATGTTTCTTGAGAATAATAGAATATATATAATTTATTACTCTGACCATCACTTTCTTCCTTCAAGTAAATTATGATCTTAGTAAACTTATATTCGTCAATGTCATCATCTACAGGAACAACACTACTACAAATATCGTATATACATTTTGCAACCGTTGTCTTGCCAGCACCATTTTCTCCAACAATTGCTGTAACATCTAAAATATTTTTTCCATAGAAATCACATATGTATTTTTCATTTTTACTGATAAATAACTTATTTAAATCATTATCAAAATGGATCAGATATTCTGGCGAAAAGGAAAATCCCTGATTTTTAATTCGATCATTATAGTTTTCCATCCATAAATAGAGCAATTTCATTCCATAACCCTCTTTACTTTAATTTATATACAAAATTATATCATAGCTCGAATATATTAAAAAGATTCATCTTAATCTCGAATCGATCTACATATCCCAACTAATACCAGAAGAAGGACTCTTCTTACTTATATTTAATTCATCACCGAACTGATATCTCCACTCTTTATTGAAAATTTCAATGATGCAACACATACGTATCATGTTTTTTTATTATAGTAATTGCCTGTTTCACCGTATGGGTACCACACTGTCTGTGATAATAAGCCACATCTCTTGTATGCTTATGGTATAAAATAATTGAGTAATTGCCTGTACGTTGTTTTATTATAATCCATTGATGCCCTGTATTCCGTGATCTAAGTTCATAATATCTATCCGTGATTCGCAAAACCTCGAAATAAATATCTTTAAGACTTTTCCTTTCATCTTTAGTCCATATAATTCTTCTTAATATTTCATGTTCCATACTTTTTTCTCCAAGCACTTTGCTTTCCCCTGATTTCGTGTTTAAACCGATAATATGAATACAAATTCCACAAATTCGCCATTATTGAAAAATCTTTTCTATAAATAAATCTCATTCTCAGAGGTACTTGTTGCTTCTGACACCAACCATAAATATCTTTCATCATCATCTTTTCTCCATTATTGATCCGATTGATAAGAATATTTTTCTTGTATTCATCTAATCCGACTCTAAATAATAAGTAGAATAAGACGTTATAGTACCCAACTAAGATAACTTCGCTACTACCTTCTTTTTCCATGTACGCCATGCACACTTTCCACCTTTCCCTGTATTTATCGTACTATTTATCCACATATTCTTACGCCATACACCTTATACCCACCCCATAATAGGGGGTGAATATTCCCACCAGAATCAATACAATCAAACAGCCTTTTGCAGGCGTTTTTCCCTTTGAAGCCATAGCTTCTTCCCTTGTCACTGTCTGCACAGATTTCTCCTGATCCAGCTTCGTCCCGCAGCTTTGGCAAAACAAGTCCGTTTCTCCGACCGCTTTTCCACATTTCTTACAAAATCTACCCATAAATATTCCCCTTTCCATTTTTCTCCATCATATCACAAATTGCAACTATAAGAAACAAAATTTCACAAAATGTTTCTATTTATTGTAAATGTTGCAAATGGAAAACTTTTTGGGAATCATATTGTCATCCGCTGTGGAACAGGTCCATATACAGTCTGTACCGTAAATTCTACGGTCAAACTATCCCCATTCACCTGATAGGAAAAATCTGTGATTTCCGTCATACGCCTATCTGTACGGATGGCATCTTTCGCTCTCCGCTGAATCTCCAAAGCCACATATCCGGGATTTTGTCCAACCAGACCTTCCCATTCCATACCAAAGTTTGGGCTGTAAATCTGCCAAAGGAACCGCTCTACGGAAAAAAGTATCTCCACTGCCTGTTTCACAGCGGTGAACCCGTCAGCCATGCCAGAGATACGCCCTGTCACTGGATTGACATACCATGTGTACGAAGGCTGTTCCGTAAAGGTCACACCTTGGGAGATATTGATCACATTTTCTGGCAAAGTTGCCATTTCTCACACCTCCTGAAAAACTCTGGACAAAACCACATACTTCTGCCCATGCTGCACCCGCAGCATCAGCACCTTGTCCCCTAATTCCAGCCCTCGGTTTAACGTGATAAAGCCGTCATTGGGTAGCGCCTGCCCATTCTCATAGCAGGTGATACCCGTCAGCTCCGTGGAGCATTCTCCCGCAGGCATGATAGTAGCGTCTGTGACAGTATGGTTGTGGGTGGTGTCATGGCTGTGTGCAAAAGTCGTTACTTTCTTTTCAACAACAGAAGCCGTCAAATAAAGCACTTGGGAACGCAAAGGCGCAGCCTGATTGTCTGTTGTGATTTCCAGCGGCTTCACCTGTGTGACCGTTCCTACCACCAGATCGGTGGGCTGCATGGCTCTGTTGTTTTCCTGAGTAATCTGCTGTAATACATCTAATAATTCCACACAATCACCTCAAATCGCCAACGTATCAAAACTCATGGTATGTTTGTCATTCTCAAAAGTATGGGTGATTTTTTCAATCATAACCTCCTGATCAAGATCGATATCACCCAACCCCTGTATTTTCATCAGGATCATCATTCCAGCCCGTAGCCCCAGCACACCCAGAGATTCCACACTGAGGGTACGCAAACGGCGGTTATAGTAAGCAAGCATGGTTTCTGCCTGTTCTCGCATCTTGGCGATATTAGTTTCCCCGTCTACGGTATGATACAGCCGTAGCAGACCCCACCGCTCGATATTGGCAGTATCCTTGGCTTCCACCATATCCGCCATGCCTGTTTCCTCATTTTCCCGCACCAGTTTGATGCTGTTGTAGGTCTGTTTGTCGATGTCTGTTTCATATTTATAATCGGTCACGAAAGAACGGTCACCCAGTACTACATTGGTTTTCATGTTTGCCGCTTCCCGCAGGCTCAGACCATTGCCATCATCAAACATCACAAACACCTTTCCGGTGTTCAAAAGTGTCTGCTGGATAGCTTCCTCGATGATGTCCAGACAGGACTGGTCGTCTTCCAGCAAGGAAGGAATTTGGTATCCCGTGTCCTCGATCTTGCCGACAGGCAGCTGAAAGTCTGCAGCGATCTGCTGTAAAATCTGCCCTGCTGTCTGCCCATAAAAGTGGTAAGAGGCATTGGCTTTCAAATACCGCATGCTGTCGTAACAGGTCACTTCGATGATGCCCCATCGGCCTTTGCTCTTATGGAATACCCAGCCCAAGAAAACCACCTGCCCATCCACAGAAAACCGTACCACATCCCCCTCCACAAAGGAGATGCCGCCGGCTTTGATGAGCGTAAAGGTAAATTTCCCCGGACTTCCTGTCCGGTTGGTGGTATAGCTCGCTGTGGACACACAAGGGGCAGCATCCCAGAGCTTTCCTGTCCGCTTTTCCGTGATCAAAAGTTCTGTTTTCACTGTGTATCTACCCCCTGTAAATCTCCTCTTTTGCACCAGCCCAAAGCCCCGCCTGATTCTGATTTTACATGTACTGGATAGGGTCTGTCATTGTCGTCATTGATGATACGGGACACCACCACCCGTCTGCCGTTTCCGCTTCCGGAAGGCTTGTCACCATAACTGGAATAAAAATATTTTCCGTTTAAGGTTGCTGTTATACCCACATATAGTTGTCCTTTTGGGATACTTCGGGTCTGCTCTGTGGTAGCTGTTGCAGGCTTTTCTGCCGTTGCTTCTGTCTGGATCTGAACGGTAAGAGGACTATAATCTCTGTACTCAGTCAATTCCAGTGTATAGTAGAAGTCCCCTGTTTCACCGCCTCGTTCTTCTGTCTGGAAACCAGTCACCAATACATGGATGCCCGGGTCATTGACAAAATAAGGGGTGCCGTCCTCATAATACCTGGTAGGCGTATAGATCAGCACCTCTTTGTTTGCCATAGCGCTCCGGAAGAAATTGATGTAAAACTCCGGCGGTCGGAAATCACCGCTGGTCAAAGTCATACGGTCAATCCGACCGGGGAAATAGCTTTCGATGGTTACTTTCTTTAGGTTTGGGATTCTCGGTACCATAATGGGACCGATGCCCAACACATTGTATTCCTCGTTTGCGCTGTCCTGGGAAACAGGGATTTTTTCTGGGTTGACAGGAAGTCGATACACCAAGTCATCTGCGACATTATGTCTCTTAAAAAACAGACCAAAGTCATTTTTCGCTGACATATTTTATACCTCCTATACCCTTGCCGTAGATTTGGCACTACCTGCTGCAAGCTGTTCCTGCAAGATCAATGCCATAACATCCGCCATCGCTTTCCTGTCGGCTTCTGTGTTGCCGGTATTGGCGCCATTTACGGTGATGACCGGCGTCTGCGCCGTCAGATTGATTTTATTGACATACCGCTGGGTCGCCATGTCTACCATCAGTTTGATGTCCTCTTTGGACATGTCTACGGATTTTTTCATACTGCTGACATCTTTTCCGATACCGCCCAGTGTATCGTTGATGTCCCCCAGAGAGGTGCCGCCTGCGGAAAAACTGCCCATATCAGGCATTCCCGCGCCACCGCCAAAAATATTGGAAAAGAAATTGGAGCCTTTATCGTAGCCGGAAGAAAATGCGCTGCCATAGTCCTTATATTCCATCGGAGAGAAATATTCTTTCCAGCCGGAAGATTCTTTTAAAGCAGCCGACTTTGCCCCAAGGGAACTGATATAAGATTCCAAACCACTGGTCAGGTTCACAGATGCCCATGGTAGTTTGTTGATCAAATCCTCCAGTCCTTTGGCAATATTTAATATATAGCCCAAAACCGTCTGCGCCATATCATAAAAAAGCACTTTTACCGCAGCCACAGGATTGTTAAACACATTCCCTATGAAATTTGCAAATACCGCAAAGCCGTTATACATGAACGCCACAGTGTTATAAACATGGGCGCCCAGCATCGACATTACACCGGCAATGATGCCTGTTGCAGATACTGACGCACCTGTAAAATGGTTATAGGCAGCCACGCCAGCATACAACGCCCCCACAATGAGTGCCAATCCCATCAATACCCATGTGATAGGCGATGCCAAAAGAGCACTATTAAACACCATAGTGGCGGCACTAGCTGCAGCTGTGTTGCCAGTCAAAACACCATACCCAATAGATAAAAGAGTCACAGCCCCATGATACGCTGTCGTTGCAATGGTAGCAATTTTCGTCCAGTTTTCTGCTACCTGAAAGATAGCAAAAGCCGCACCAGCCCCCAATACCAAAGGACCAATGATTTCAATGTTATTCGCGAGCCAAGAAAGACCAAGAAGCACAGGACGCAGCCCCATAGTTGCATAGTTCTGGAATTTAGTCCAAACCTGCCCCCATGTCATAGGCATTTCTTCAAATTTTGCATTGGTTTCCTCTGCCGCGGCAAACATAGCGTTTTTTACGATATCTGCTGTGATAGCCCCTTCAGATGCCATCTCTCGCATCTGCCCAACATTCACTCCAAGATAATTGGCTATGGTTTGGGCAATCATAGGGGTTTGCTCTAAGATAGAGTTCAGTTCTTCCCCGCGAAGTACACCGGATGCCATGGCTTGTGTCAGCTGCAGCATAGCAGCTTGCCCTTCCATGGTGCTGGTACCTGAAATCGCCATTTGTTTATTCAGCTGTTCCGCAAAAGCAACGATTTCCTGTGTGCTGCCAAAAGCGTCCCCAGCAAGCAACCCCAATTTGGATACCATCGCAGACATTTCTGTGTAAGAACCTCTGGCACGGTTTGCACTTTGGAAAATCATGCTATTTAACTGTGCAGTGGTTTGCAGTCCATCATTGACCATATCTAGCCTTGCTGTGGTGGATATCAAGGTATCTGACATCTGCAGCAATCCCTTGACGCTCTGCATCCCAATATATCCACCGACCAGCCTTTTGACAGATGTAGCCAACCGGTCTGCCGAACCAGTACCACTTTCCATAGACTGGTTATACTCTTTCTGTGCTTTGGCAGCGGCTCTTGCCTGTCGTTCCGCTTCCTTTTCCGCCGCAGCGGCAGCACGGATACTTGCTGTCTGTGCCTTTGCCTGAGCCGCAGCCAGCCTCTGTTCCGCTGTCTGTACCCGTAAAGCCGACT
>UMEY01029937.1_pt1 | contig 10943 bp, 9 predicted proteins | sample 1964881 | NCBI WGS metagenome assembly UMEY01 (sample SAMEA4836033, study PRJEB28245) | human gut metagenome | biome: gut microbiome; material: fecal sample | place: Denmark | collected 2008 | reverse complement strand
CCGAAGCCGTCCGTTCCCAATGGTACGCGACAAAAGCCACAGCCTGTTATACGGCAGAACAATCCGATATTCGAGAACTACACGACCTATAAGCCGAACAGTCAGCCTACGGAGTTTGAGCATGACGGCAAGACCTACAATCGTTATCTCCCGGACAAGGTACTTGACTTCTTCAATGATGAGTTCGACTACCGGGAACTGGCCAACTGGCAAGACTTGCAGAACTTGGCGATGGCTTACTTCACCTTGATAACATCACCCTATGAGGTGACATCGGGCGGCGGTGGCGGCGGTTCACAGTCAGACTTGAAATGGGGACGCGATCCGAAAGAGGACGAGATTGAGTTTGCCCGAAGATGTGCACAAGCCGCTACAAACAGAATCGGCAGGCATTCCAAAGGCGGAATAAAACGCAAATGACAACCTAAAAAACAGCAATGCAATGAAACAACCAGATACGGCGGCTCTCCGAGAGCGGCTTGCCAATTATACACCCGAAGATGAGTTGGAACAGGACAAACAGGAACTTGAAGGACTGCTTCAGGAAGTCAATTACCAGCTAATCGAGCTTCGCAATCTGCTGAAAGAAGTCAATGCGCTCAAAGAAGAATTGCACGGCATACACGGCAGTTTGAAGCATACCGTCCAACGGGAGCGGACAGCTTTTAATGCCTTGGTTGCGGCAAAGGACAGTGCGGACAATATCGTAAACGGCATCAACCGTGCCATTGTCAAGGCGGAACAGCACACCGTCATCCGTGCAGAAATCGGCACCGATGAAATGGAGAAAGTGCATCAATGCACAGTCCAACACATCAAGGCCGAAAAAGAACTGTTGGAGAAGCACAGCGTTAAAATGGCCAAACACCTCCAAAGCAATGAAGGAATTTGGCTCTCTACATATTGGTTTACTTTTTTTGTAATTATACAGTTCATTTTCTGCTTAGCTGTAGGCATATGGGCTTGGTTAAAATGAAAGAACTTCAAAATATGGTAATATATGGAAAGCATAGAAATTGCCATTGTAGTTGCTATAAATTGGAGCATATAGAACTACCATCTGATTCATTTTCAAATTTTACCGTCTTAATAAGATTAGCCCAATCTCTAAACTTCATTTCTGGTAAATTTCCATAATATTGCTGCGTAATTTTTATCGCTTCTAAAGTATGCGGAGTTTCTGTATCAAGAAGTGGTCGTAACTTTTTTAAAAGACCATTATCCGTTATCTTCAGAATCTTGCCATTGCTTGGAATGCCATATCTTGATGTGGAATCGTTTGTTGGTTTCCCGAAAAAGGAATCAATATTACGAAAAAATGACACAATATCTTTCCTTTTAAAAAGAACAGGTGTGTCTCCATTTTTGAGATTCTTCTTTAGAAATTCCCCTGAAACGACCTCTTCTTGAAAGAAACTACGAGAATAAAAAGAAACACTTTTCCTCTCGTTCAAACGTTGTTTCGCAATATGATGATTCCAGCAAACAAGTACATCATTAATTCTATCATAACCTAAAAACACAAATGGGATGATAGAATGTTTTATCTCATCAAAATCTTCCTTTACAGGTAATTGTGCCCTTGTAGTATCTGGTCTTGTTTTGAAAGTAAGCCTCCGATAAAATGCATATTGTAGCCGGGATTTCTCCTGGCTACATTTGCATAAAAACGGAAATGTTATGATGACACGGGAAGAAATCATAGAGATAGAGCAGTATTGCTCGGACCACAAGGTCGGCAAGAAAGCCCGACTTGCAGAGCTGGGTATTCCATTCTGGAACTTCTACAGGGCACGCAGGAAATATCAGCGGGAAGATGAACTCATTGGTTCAGACCCGTCCGCGGGTAATTTCATCCAATTGGCCACGCTGCCTTCCGGTCCTACCCTGCAGCCATCAAAGCGGATGATCAGGCAGAAGTCCCGGAAGGATGCCGGACCGATAGTTGAAAGCTACCTGACAATAGAACTTCGAACAGCCTCCGGCACAGCGATGCGCATCCAGGGAAATATGACATCCTCCCATCTTCGGGAACTGATATCAGCGAGCAATGTTCAGCCTTGATGCCAGCCACCGGTACTGGTTCTACAACCGTCCCGTAAACATGCGTCTGGGGTTCAACGGCCTGAGCGGCATAGTCACGAACCGGATGGGGATGAACCTGCGCGATGGAGACGTGTTCGTCTTTGTCAACGCGGCCCGCAACCGTATGAAGATCCTCCACCGCGAAGAAGGCGGCCTCGTACTGTATTCCCTCCGTATAGAAATGGGCAGGATGCGCATGCCGTTCACCGGCGACACCGATGAGATATCCGGAATACTGGGATACGATTCCCTTATCTCGACAGCGAAGTCGGCTATGGAAAGTCCATATGTCAGGAGGATGAGACTGCTTTCACGGGGACTCTGAAAAGTGGAATCCGAGACAGAAAAAATCAGCATTCTACTTGCGTGAAATGCTGATTTTTCGTATCTTTATGTATATAAAAGGTAGATAAATGTCGGATCAGAGTCAGGAAATATTGCGTCTTCAGTCAGAGCTTGCGAGACTTCAGGAGGAAGTCAAGAGTCTTCAGGAGGAGGGTCTTCGGAAAGACAGGAAGATGGAGCATATGCAGTCCGTGATCGACGGCCTGCGGAACATGATGGCCTACTTCCGCAAGCGGCTCTTCGGCTCCATGAGTGAGAAGCACCTTCCCCTTGACCCGTCCGTCCTGCAGCCGACACTCTTTGACACGCAGCTGACGGAAGAGGAGCGGTCTGCACTTGATGCAGAGGTGAAGAAGATGGAGGAACAGAATGCCAGAACCATCGAGGTGAAGTCTCACAGGCGTGAAGTGCGCAAGCCTGTGATGAGAGATGACCTTCCTGTAGAGGAGATCCATGTCTACCCTGAAGGTGTCAACCCCGAAGAATATACGGAAATCGGTGTGGAGACAACGGACAGGATAGCCATCAGGCCGGCGGAGATGTATATCGAGCGTACGGTACGCCACAAGTTCGTTCTCAAGTCGAGCCTTCAGATAGATAATCCGGACCGGCAGACCTTCATGATCGCCCCGATTCCTGAGACGATAATCCCCAAGGGAATGGCATCTGAGAGCCTTCTGGCCGACATCCTCATCGACAAGTATGTATATCACCTGCCGTTCTACCGGGTGATACAGAAATACAGGGAGCTGGGAGTCGTGCTGAGTGACTCCACAATCGGAGACTGGTTCTCGGCAGTATGCTCGAGACTGAGGCCACTCTACGACAAACTGAGAGAAAGGATAATGTCATCTGACTATATCCAGGTTGATGAAAGCACATTGCCAGTTATAGACAACGAGAAGCACCGAGCCGTCAAGGGGTACATCTGGGCGGTGAGGGATGCCGTGTTCGGTGACGTGTACTTCCACTATGACATGGGCTCGCGCAGCGGCGAGACCGCGAGAAGGCTGATCGGAGGCTATCGCGGAACAGTCCAGACAGACGGCTACGAGGTATATGAAGCCTATGAGGGAGCTCCCGGCAAGCGGATGATAGGATGCTGGGCGCACGCGAGGAGGAAGTTCGTGGAGGCACTGGATGAAGACAGGAAACATGCAAGCGAGGCCCTCGTGTATATCGGCAGGCTCTACGGCATCGAGAAGGAGATGCAGGAGGCCGGACTCGATGCCGGGGCAATACGGAAACGCCGTCAGGACAAGTCCTATGAAATCATCCGGGAGTTCGAGAAATGGATGGACTCAGTGTCAAACCGCTTCGCACCGAAATCCAGAATGGGGAAAGCCCTTGTATATACCTACCCCCTGCTGCCGCGACTAAGCCGCTACGTCCTTGACGGCAGATACCACATCGACAACAACGGGGTGGAGAATGCAATCCGTCCGCTGGCCATCGGCAGGAAGAACTACCTCTTCTGCGGTAACCACGATGCGGCCGTCCGCGCGGCAATCGTATACTCCCTCTTCAGCAGCTGCAAGGCTCGCGGTATAGACACCCGCACCTGGCTGGAAGACACTCTCAAAAGGCTCCCAACAGAAAAGGACATTGACTCGCTACTGCCTTGCAACTTCCGAAAGTAGAAGGGTAATACCCGCTACTACCCAATAATAGCAGCGACTACCTTGATAATCCTTGGTAATCGCTGCAAATCTTATCTAATTGTACTTTGTCGGAGGCTTACTTTTGAAATAAGCCGATGATAAATTCTTTACATAAACATAGTAATCTTTTCCTCCAATTTCCATCAAGAAAGGTTGTATCCCTTTTTTGTAAATGAAATCAGGTGCTGTCTCAAGTACATTTAACATAAGTTGCAGCAATGTTTCAGGTAAGACTTTTTCCGTTCTCATATCTTATAGACTTTTTATCAGTTTGCTATTGGGAAAAATTTCAGATGGTACACCAAGTGGAGTGACTTTTGACAAATCACAGTCATAATGAATATCAGAAATTTCTGCTGGTATTGAGCTATTGTCAAGAGACGGAATATCCTTGCAATTATATTTTTGATATGTGTCACATGCTAATGCGTAATCAAAACAATACTCGCAGGCTTTTTCGAAATCCGACCCTAGTGTTTTTGAAATCATATCAGCAAGTTGAAAACGAAGTTCTGCATTCTCTAAGTTTGGTTCAATAGCATCCATTAAATCCAAAACCGTTTTTCCAACTCCAGATTGTTGTACACATAATGACGCTATTACAACAATCGAACTTTCATTTGGTGTTAGTTGATTATGCGAGAATCTGTGTACCCTATTAATACGAGAAGTACTTTTCACTTCCAGTTTGTCTGTCCCATCATTAAAGTCAAAAATATCTGAGGTAGTCGTATGCCATGACTTTACAAGGTAGCTTGGGTTAGATGAGTGCTCTATAACGAATAACTCTGCCCATAATCCTTGTATAGTTTTTATCGGAGGTCTCGAAAAACGCCTAAAAAGTTCTACAAGTTTCTGAATTTCATTTAATAAATCCTGTTGGCTTGGGAAATCGCCAAGCTTTTCAAGGACAATACACACGACATCTAAAAAATACTCTATATAATCTATCTGTTTTGATTTTAGCGTGATAACTGTATAATAGTTTTCATTTACAAATTTTGATTCAGTATCTTTTTTAAGCCGACATAATTCATTGAACTGAACAGTGATAAGTTCGAGGTTAATATTGGGTGCATTATCTGTAATTGAACTTCTTATAAAGAACATAGGACGATCATCGATTCCAACACCAAGTTTATGTGTCTTAGAGAATGGCACATTTATCACTGTATAGCAGTTGGCAGATTGAGAATGGCTGCCCATCAGTTTTTTATATTGTTGATATATTGATTTTCTCATCATTTAACCTTCTGTTTCAACATAGTTAATAGCAAAATCTTCTGGATAATAAATCGCTAATGTATATGCTTCTCTGCCAGACCAAATAACAGAGTCACATTTGAGTTTTACTTTGTGAATCTGTATGGTTAATGAATCTTCAAATTTAATCGCAGCATCTCCTGGATATACGGAACTTGATGTCGTTGAACGCCCCGAATGCAAATTTACAAGGCGTTGCGTGTCCTCATTGAATGCACGTAAACGAGCTTCTCTACTTGCATATGCCATATGTATTATATATCCATGTGTCAAAGGTGTATTAGTTTTGGTACTCAAATATTTGACATATCTTAGTGTTGCTTGTTTTCGTGCAGCATCTGGCATATTCTGAAATTTAAACTCTGTCAAGAATTCAATAAATTCCTGAATAGGTACTTTTATATATGCATGGTTTCTATCTTCTGTTCCGTAATCTTTAAAAAGTTTCCATTCTTGATGGGAAGTAAGAAAACTTTCAACGAACGAAATATTTTCAGGGATAGCCTGAAAAGCATTCATTTTACGCCAACCTGACAACTTCGTAGTTACGGTATCTTTTGAAAGAATATTCTTTCTTGTTGCGTTCAGCCTATTAGATATTAAAAGTAGTCTTTCTACATCTTCAAGACTCTTGTTCTCAAGCAACCAATTACGCATTTCCTCCTCATGTTCAACATATTCTCTATACTCAATGATAACTTCATAAGGCAAGAAAACACGACACGACCAAAGATAATTCTTTTTGTAACCAAAGAAACGGCATCTTTGCTGAATCGTATCTGCAGTAGATTTTCCTACACTATAGCGAGGCATATATGTAACAGCAAGGTGTTCAACCGTAAAGCCACGGTTCAACATATCTGCGCCAACCAATATGTGAGAACAACTCCCAGACCAATCTATTTCCTTGTTTTCTCCTTGTCTTTTATTTCTACTAATTACAAGCTCAATGTTCGTATCAAGAATGATATCATAAACATAATGCCATATTTCTTCAAAAGATGGATATGGTTCATTGTATTTTTCATACAAACGAATAGCTTCTACATAATTTTCATGAAATGAACTTCGGAGTTCCTGATAAGCCGGATCTGATTCTCCATATGCCAACATATTTGCCCAAGCATCTATCAAGTTTTTTATCCATCCATAAAATTTTTGACTTGCATCTTGTTCTCTGTCTGCATGTACCATCATAGACAAGAATGATTCTTTCTGTTTGATATATACAATGATTGCCACGCCCATAATATGAAGTTGCAATGCATTTATCAAAGAGTCCGGACAGTTTGTCAAGTCATTGTGTTTTGAATGGTATACTTGATCCTGCTTTATGGTTATTATCAAGCCTGGCTCATCTACAAAAAAGGTTTTACCACCTGTATATCCTTTCCCTGGTGTTAATACTGTGTGATTTTTAGGTGAAAGCAAATCCATGATACTTATTAGTAGTGGACCTTGAGGTGTTGCCGTGTATTGCACATAGGAGTGATTTTCCAATGCGCTACGGAGTTTCAGAATACTACTGTAAGTCGTTGTATATTCATCATCTTCCCACTCCTCTGATTTGCTGTTTTTATAGGCGTAGCCATTTAAACTGGCTTGGTCTGCTTCATCATCAATGATAAGAACCCCAGATTTAGCAATTGTGTTCTTTAATTGAATATTATTAAACATTGTCGCCAGTTCAGTAATGTACTTGTGATGTTTTAGAACAGTTATCAAAATCGTAGGCTTAGTGCTCATGGAAAGAGCATTGCGAATACGTTGCGAGTCATCTTTTGTAGGATTCTCAAACAACTTATAGTGTTTGGCATTTACACTGCCATTGATTAAATCAGTCCTTAATCGTTTTGTTGTTTGAGAAAGAAGATTATTCTTTGTCCCTGCAAAATATATAATAATCCTATAGCCGTTGTCATGTGCAAGTGCAGACAGTGTCGTAAATGACATCGTTTTACCACTTTGAACATATCCGACCACTAGATTTGTTATAGATTGACTTTCTCGTTTATTAGGATTTGTACACTTGGATAATATATCTATTGTTTCTTTTTGAAGCACGTCAATCCCTTCACTATCTACTTTAGCTTTTAATCTCGATAGCAAGTCAATGGTCATTTCTCCAATAATTGGAGTAAAACCTTCTTTTTTATTTTGTAAAATTTCTATTTCCATTACATCTGTAATATACCTTGGTTAAATAAGATTCTGACATTGGAAGCATATTTCGTTCCTCTGTCTGGTGCCATAATCTCAGCCAGTGTTAATGCCTTAAAAATAGTGACTATTGGCGTATAGTCTTGCCCCTTTTTAAACTGATCAAAGCGAGTAAAGAAAGGATGGGCGAGATTTATTTTACATACTATAGGCGCAGCTTCGGATTCTGTGTTTTCTTCATCGGGATTCATAACAACAGAATATAAAGAATCGGCCTCGGTTTCTGTCACAAGTTCTATTTTTAGGATATAGTTTTTTCCATTATATTGGAATGTTTCACTACAACTATCAAGAGCTTCTGCCTTTATGATCTTTTCTTCATTTTTTTGGATATACTGAGTATTGTTTACATTGCTTTCTACAGCACTAACTTGTCTCGAAAGTTGTTTCGGCTTTGACTTTTTTTCCAAATCTTTTTTTATGGTCTTGGATATCTTTTCATAATGCTCTTTCCCTCTCTGTCTATAGTTGTCAGTTTGACTAAGGAGGCTTGGTTCATCTGCTTTTAGTTCATCTCTAATGCCTTCCATGAGCATATATAAGTCTTCTTCCTCTCTGAAACCATTTTTATTGAAAGAAACTTCAAAACCTTCTAGCTCTAACTCTCCAAAGAGCCTCCTATATCTAAAACTACCAGATTGTCCAAAAAGTACTGAAGGAAAATATCGTTCATCTCCACCTCCAACAATTACTCTACCACGCCGCATTAGTACTAATCCATTTGCTCCATTTTGAATCTTATCTAAAATAGCAATGAATCCTTTTGCTTTATAACCATCTATTTCAAAATCGATTTCTTTTTTCCAGAGGATATTTTCTCCATCTGGTGTCTTGTAAAAAGGTGCTTTTAGTATATTATAATTAGGTGCTTCCAACAGAGTCTCGTTGACAAATATCTCCACTTCGCCACTGCGTAAAAAATTACGGTAAATGCTTGACAGATGCCTCTTGATTTTATCCATCTGCATTGGTTTTGGCGCATTCTCGGATAAGTCTGTTAAAATTATTTCAGTATAATGAGAATCTTTCATTTTGGGCTGCTCTATTACAACAAGTTCCTCTCTTTCTTCTGCAGTGACTTTTCCCAAATCAAATTCTGTGAATCTTTCAACCATCTCTCCAAGAGCTTTTGTACGAACGCTCCACTTGTTCGAAAGCCATACAGAAGCTGTTTTCATTCCCATTCCAAACTCATTTAGCCCTGTGTCATCCAGAGGTATATGTGCAGGTTCAAAGGCCCTCTCATAATTTTGGGCGTCTATTCCTGCAGCATTGTCACAAATAGAAATGCTTCTATTTGTCCAATCTATAGTTATATGTACCTTTAATTTATAGTTACTGCCATCAGTTTCTAATAACTCTTTTTTGTGGTCGATAAAACTTTGGACGGCATTGTCTACATATTCTCCTAGCGTATTTGAGACTGTGTTGTTAAGATTCCTAAATGTATTGTATACATTCGGTTTCAACGCGATGGAAACTCTTTCTATTTGTTTCATGATAAGCGAATCAAGTTTTCTGCAATACGTTTCACGACTTCCACATTTACAGCATTCCCGAAAGCTTTAAAAGCACTGGCAATCGTATCAGGATATTCTTTTAAATCACCCATACACTGGAGTCGTGCACCTTCTTTTCTTGTCATATATCGACCTTGTTCTCCATTGGGAGTGACAATCCAAGGGATAATTGGAATTTGGGTCGTAGTAAGTACAAGTGCTGGAGAATATGTAGGCCGTTTTACTCTTATCCCGGATGGCCGGAATTGCACAATCTTTGTGTATAGATTAGGGTGTTCCTCGGCTCCACAATTCCATTCAAACTTTTGATGACTATTCTCAAAACCTGGCTTTCGAATATCTGCTATCCATTCATCAATCCAAGATTTATTCTCTTGATAAAATTTACGATTCAACCTAATAAACATTTTCTTCCAATCAGGGAACTGTCTTGCTTTTCCTTTGGGTTTACCTTGTGCATAAACAGGTAATTTTAGCAAATAATCATCCTTTGAGTTTCCGGTAATTTCTTCTCCAAATTTACCTTTCTTTCCTCTTAGTTGTTGGTTTTGTTGATAATAAGGTGCCGCACCCTCATAGTTGTATGTGGCACCAAATTCCATTGCCCATATAGGAAATGTTGGAAGTTGACATTTATTCTCATTGAGTAAATCTAAGAACTTCTGCCATGCAGCCATATGATCTTTAGTTATTTGGCGCAAAGACATATAGTCTGAATCGTCAGGAACAAGGATATCATTGATATTGCATTCCGGCCTCTCCGTATGTTCTGGGAAATTAAATCCTACTAATCCTCCTTTTGATTTAAGCCTGCCAACTATGTATATTCTTGTCCTATGCTGTGGAATACCAAAATAATGCGGAGAAATAATGTCATCTTGAATATCATAAAGTTGTGACAACGTGCTATAAATCACTTTATATGTATTTTTGTTGTCGTGAGACTTCAAATTTGGTACATTTTCAAGAAACACAAATTCTGGTTTTTTGCATTCCAATATTTCCCATATTTTATAGAAAAGGTTTCCTCTTCTTTTTTGGTCATCAAATCCTTGTTGCTTCCCTGCTTGCGAGAAAGGTTGACAGGGAAAACCAGCGCAAAGGATATCGTGGTCTGGGATATCTTTTGTTATATCTATTTCATTGATGTCGCCACTGCATTTCATGCCAAAATTTCGTTCGTATAAAGACTGAAGTTCTGGTTGAATCTCGCTAGCAAAAACACATTCGCAACCCAATTTCTCTAAGGCTAAATGAAATCCGCCTAATCCGGCGAACAAGTCTATGAATTTTAGTTTTGCCATTATAATTTCCTTTTTACTCCTTGCGTTTGCACTGTATCTCGCAATAAATCTTGAATTGTTACTCCCAAATGTTGTGCTATTTGGATAAGCGTTTCCAAAGGTGGTTGAGATGTATTAGTACACCACTTTGAAACAGTTGAAGGGTTAACACCCAGTTGTTCTGCCAACCATTTGCTTGTGCGTTTTTGCTCTACAAGAACCAACTTTAAACGATTTATATCTCCCATCTTTATAATTTTTGCTCCAAAGATAATGAATATTTATCACTTAAATTCCTGTTGGTAATTTTTTAACATGTTGTAATCGTCATAAAAACGAAATGGATTTGCGAGTGAGTATATAATATTAGTTTGTTATTGTATTGTTACCCAAGATAATACTTATTAGACTATATATTTAATTATAAGATAGTTAAGTTGTATATTTATCTTGGAGGGAAAGAATAAACTGACTGATAATTCCAATTTTTTCTGTTTGGGGCCTTCGGGCAGCGGCAAGAGTTTTCATATGAACTCGGTCGTGCGCCAGCTCCATGAGCAGGGAAC
>UMEY01003991.1_pt1 | contig 10969 bp, 5 predicted proteins | sample 1964881 | NCBI WGS metagenome assembly UMEY01 (sample SAMEA4836033, study PRJEB28245) | human gut metagenome | biome: gut microbiome; material: fecal sample | place: Denmark | collected 2008 | reverse complement strand
ACAATTTCCGAAATTGCAGATGATCTTGAAGATACAGAAGCAAATATTACCTTTCTAATAGAGAGATTTTGTCTTGATAGAAATTGAGTACAGATAAATCGACAAAAGTTAGAAATATGTTGAAAATACCCGAAAATACCGGTAAAAAAGGCGATACAAATGTAAAAAAATACAAACCGAGAATGATTTGTATAAATACATTTGGTCAAAATAATTATATAATAAAGTACTTAGTGGTAAATGCAATCAATTTGAACAATTTGCCCGAAGAAAAGGAGGAGAAGGAAAAAGATGAAATGGACTAAGAAAATGAAAGGAGCAGGAAAGAAAGCTGCTGTAACTGTTACGGCGCTTGGCATGGTGCTTACAGCATTTCCGCCGATACCGGCGAAAGCTGCGGAAGATTTTGCCGGGCAGTTGACAAGCGTCGAGTCAGTGAAAAAAGGCGATGCAGACAACATCGTTATTGTGACTTTCAACGGTGGTGTAAAGGCAAAGCTTACGTTTCTTGAAGACGGGATCTTCAGATATAACGTAGATCCGAGCGGCGAGTTCTCGGAGTATGCAAAACCGAGACAGAGTTCCCACAAGGGACGTATTCAGCAGTATCCTGACAGCTCCGACGAGTATTCAAAACCACAGGCAAAGATAAAAGATGCAGACGGAAAGTTTACGATCACAAGCGAAAATGTTTCTGTTGAGTTTGATAAAGAGACAGCTAAGATGAAAATCTTAAGCAACGATAAGGTTGTGATGGAAGAAACAGAAGCGCTGTCTATTTCAAAATCTGCAACAGTGCAGACTCTTAAGAAAAACGACGGAGAGAACTTCTACGGAGGTGGCTGCCAGAACGGCAGATTCGTTCATACGGGAGAGTCGATCAATATCGTAAATGAAAGTAACTGGACAAATGGCGGTGTATCATCCCCGAACCCATTCTATATTACGACAGAGGGATACGGAGTGTTGAGAAACACATTTGCCGATGGTAAATACGACTTTGGTAAGACAACGGCAGATGCTGTTACGGCAACGCATAATGAAGGCGAACTTGATGCTTATTACTTCGTATCTGACGGGAAAAATGTTACTGAGAAAACACAGGAACTTTTAAGAGAATATTATCATGTAACAGGTAATCCGGTTCTTCTTCCTGAATATGCTTTCTATGAGGGACATCTGAACGCATACAACCGTGACGCGTGGTCGAACACGCCGACGAATGGCGCGAAGGCATGGACGATCAAAGGAAATGATTCGTCTGAAAGTGACGGAACGACAACATACGAAATCGGAAGAAGCGCTGATTTTGTTCCGGTAGACGGTCAGCAGCTTGAGTCACTTAACGGTAAAGGTCCGACAGTGGCTACCGAAAAATATCCTAAGGTAACTACGCCGGAAGAGTTTTCAGCACGTGCGGTACTTGATGATTACGTTGAGTATGATATGCCGCTCGGATATTTCCTTCCAAACGACGGATATGGATCAGGATACGGCCAGAACGGTCATCATATGACAGGCGGAGTGAATGCGGACGGAACAAGTTCAAAGGAACGTCTTGATGCAGTTGCGGCGAACATACAGAACCTTGCTGAGTTTACAGAATATGCACAGTCAAAAGGTATACAGACAGGACTTTGGACACAGAGTTATCTTGTGCCGGATTCAAATTCAGGAACATTATGGCATCGCCTCCGTGATTTTGAAAATGAGGTTAAAGTCGGTGGTATTTCCACACTGAAGACAGACGTTGCGTGGGTTAGTCAGGGGTACTCTATGCAGCTTGACGGCGTGAAGAGCGCTTATGATATCGCGACAACTAAAGGCAAGATCCGTCCGAACATCATCTCTCTTGACGGATGGGCAGGATCACAGCGTTACTGTGGTATCTGGACAGGCGACCAATATGGCGGCGAGTGGGAATACATTCGTTTCCACATTCCGACATATCTCGGAATGGCTCTTAGCGGTATTCCGAACTTAGGCAGTGATATGGACGGTATCTTCGGCGGATCTCCGATCATTGCTACAAGAGATTATCAGTGGAAATCATTTTCACCACTTATGCTCAACATGGATGGATGGGGAACATATGCGAAAATGCCGTATGTATTCGGCGATCCGTACACAGGACTTAACCGTATGTACATGAAGATAAAAGCACAGATGCTTCCGTACATTTATACAGGAGCTGCTTCGGGATCGAACATTGATACAGGAAACGGAGATACAGGTCTTCCGCTTGTGAGAGCGATGTTCCTTGAGTATCCGAATGACAGTTATGCGAACAGCAAGGCGGTGCAGTATCAGTATATGTTCGGATCTGACCTTCTTGTAGCTCCAATCTATCAGAACACGGCAGATGCAGAAAATACGGGTAACGATATTAGAAATAACATTTACCTGCCGGGAGAGAAAGACGTTTGGATCGACTACTTCACAGGCGAGCAGTATCAGGGAGGACAGGTTCTCAACAACTTCGACGCTCCGCTTTGGAAACTTCCGTTATTCGTGAAGAACGGCGCGATCATTCCGATGTGGGAAGAAAACAACTCTCCGGAAGAGATTGATAAAGCAAACCGTATTGTAGAGTTCTGGCCGGCTGGAAAGACTTCTTACACGATGTTTGAAGATGATGGTAAATTCGTTGAAAACAATTTAAAAGAAGATGAAGAATACGGAAAGATCACAGATGTTTCCTATGGTGATCATGTATCTACGAAGTTTACGTCTGAAGTAAAAGACGGAACAGCTACATTGACAGCAGAGAAGTCTACAGGAAACTATGGCGGATATAAGAAAGATAAAAACACAACATTCATTGTAAACGTATCTAAGAAACCGTCGAAAGTAACAGCAAAGAACGGTGATGCCGCACTTGATGTTGAAGAAGTACAGAGCAAAGCTGACTTTGATGCGAAAGAAGTAAAAGCAGGTAAAGCGGTTTACTTCTACGATGAGTCTCCGGTAATCGAGACATATGCATCCGAGAAAGAGACAGCTGTTGCAGAACTTGTAAAAGATGTGAAGAGAACGCCGAAGCTGTATGTGAAGTTTGCTCAGGCTGACGCAAAAGCAGTTGATCAGACATTAGTAATCGAAGGATTTGCAAACGACGGAAAACTTCCGAAAGATCAGTTAAATGAGAACCTTGCAGTTCCGACGTTGACAGAGAATGTTGATGCGAAGACACCGACAAGTATTACACTTGGATGGAATAAAGTAGATACTGCTACATCTTACGAGCTGATGATCGACGATGTTGTATTTGCAGTTGGTGATGCTAATGCATATACACATGTAGATCTTACTTACCATTCGGAGCATACATATCAGGTTCGTTCAAGAAACGCTGATGGATATTCCAAGTGGAGTGAGAAACAGACATTCCAGTCAGCAGAAGATCCGTGGAAAGATACGCCGACGCCGCAGTCAATCACATGGAGCGGAGAAATTTACGGAAGTCATAAAGCAGATCTTGCATTCGACAAGGTATTCCAGCAGGGAGACAGTGGTTTCCACTCAAATGGAAACTCGATTGGGCAGACGCTTACTGTAGATTACGGAAAAGCGTATGAGCTTGATAAGATCGAGTATTATCCGCGTACAGATGCGTCTAACGGAACTGTTACGAAGATGAAACTTGAGACAAGTCTTGACGGTGTGCACTGGACGGAAGCAAAAGAATACAACTGGGAAAGAAATGCAGATGCGAAAGTGATGGGTGATCTGAATTGCGGAGCACGTTATATTCGCTTTACACCACTTGAATCGGTAGGTAATTTCTTTGCTGCAAGCGAAATTAAAGTTTATAAAGAAGAAAATACAGGAGCGTTTGCTGTCGGAAGTACAAATAAAGCAGATACAGTTAGTGACGGCGATTATACGAACATGAAAAACTATCTCGGCACATGTGAAAAAGATAATGTGTTTGTAGATCAGATTAAGAAACGTTACGGCGACATCAATATGAATAATATCTATGATGTATATGATTATGCTTTCACAATGTTCCAGTTAGATGGAGGAACGAAGAAGACAGACAGCGTTTCAGGAGAAGCTATGCTTCTTGCAAGCAGCGACAGCGTGAAGAAAGGCGAGACATTTACAGTTGACGTTTACGCACAGAATGTTGCAGGACTTAACGCATTCGGACAGGTGATCAACTATGATCCGAAGAAGGTAGAATTCGTTTCCTGTGAAGGTTCACCGCTTCTTGCACAGATGGAAAATCTGACAGTGAATAAAGTATATGATGATGGAGCATATGTGAACCTTGCATTTGCAAACCGTGGAGACAAAGAACTCTATGCCGGAAGTGACGTACTTGCTACAATCACAATGAAAGCAAAAGAGAACATCTCTACAACAGATGCGAAAGTGATCGATCTTTCTAAAGTAACTTTGATCGGACCGAACTACAGCACGATCGAGTCAGAGGTAGATACAGAAGTTGAGATTCCGGATGTTCCGGCAACAGAGAAGAAGTTTGGACAGGCAGACTTCGATATCACAATGACAAATGAGAAACTCACAGAAGATAACACAGATGATCCGAATGTAAATAAATTGATCCAACAGAATAATTACAACGGACTGTTTGATGGAACATTTGGGCGTGATTTTGAGTTTAAGTGGGATATTTCATCCAACCATGTAAATGGAAAACTTCCGGACTACATCATCCTTCCGACAACAATGCATCTTGCATTGAAGAATCCGGAAGCACTTAATAAAGTAGTCGTATCTAATGCAAATGAAGGAAACGGTTACTTGAATAAAGTATCTGCAAAACTGATCTATACAGATGATACGTCATCAGACGAGATCAAGTTTGAAACAAAACAGGAGAAATATACATTTGAATTTACAGGAGACAAGGCGGTAAAAGAAGTTCAGATTACATTCTTAGATGCAAAATCAACAAGTGATGTGAAGAACATGCTCACACTTGCAGAACTTGAACTGTCAAATCTTTCTAACACACCGGTTACGGGAATTACGGCAGATCCGAACAACGCGAAAGAGATGTATGTCGGAACACTGGCAAATATCAACGCGACAGTTCAGCCGGACAATGCAACAAACAAATTCTTCACAGTAGAAAGTTCTAACGAGGACGTTGTGAAGATCATTACTCTGGCAGATGAAAACGGCTATCCGGTTTACAAAGCGAGAGCGATGAAGGAAGGAAAGAGTACGATTACTCTGACAGCCGCAGGAAACAAAGAAGTAAAAGCAACATATGATATCAATGTTAAAGTCGGCGTTGATATTTCAGGATTGAATGAAGCGCTTGCAAAAGCTCGTACATATCAGTCATCTGCTTACACAGAAGAAAGTTATGGAAAGCTTACAGCGGCAGTAAATGCAGCTACAGAATTGCTGAAGGGCGAATATACGAAGAATCAGGTGCTTGAAGCACAGATGGCAATTTACGCGGCAATCGACGGACTTACATTCCGTCCGCTTGACGAGACAAAACTGCTTGATGCAAAGGCAGAAGGATTCAAAGTAACGGCGACAAGTGAATGTGATCCTGAGAAACTTGAGGATGGACTTGCAACAAACGTACTTGACGGAAAAGAAGATAATTACTGGCATACAGAGTATAACAAAGACGTATTGCCGCAGAGCCTTAACTTCGATCTCGGCAGACTTTACAACTTGACAGATATTACATTCCTTGCACGTCAGGGAACGACGAACGGCGATATCCTGAAAGCGCAGATCTTCGTAGGAAGCGACAAAGAAGATATGAAATCCGTCGGAACATATGAGTTCGATGAAGAAGGCAATGTTCTTGTAAACAGAGATCAGTATCAGCAGATTGCTTTTGATGCGAAAGATGTAAGATATGTAGAGTTCAAAGTTCTTGAAGCAGGAGCACAGGATAAATTCGCAAGTATGGCAGAGATCCGTTTCTATGGAGAGAAAACGACAGCAGCTCTGAAAGCTCTCTATGACAGTTATGTGGCAGAAAACTTGAATAAAGCAGACTACACAGCAGAATCATGGGCAGTATACGAAGCGAAGATGAATGAAGCGAAAGCTCTCATCGAAGCAAAAGATACAACAAACGCAGCAGCAGGCGAAGCTTTGACAGCATTGCAGACAGCACATGACGCACTTGTGAAAAATGAAACTCCGACACCGGGTGAGGCGGATAAGGCAGCGTTGAAAGCGCTTTGCGATAAGGCAGATGCATTAAAATCAGACGATTATACAGCAGACAGTTGGGCAGAATTCCAGCTTGCTCTTAGAGAAGCGAAGAGTGTGCTTGGAGATGAGACTGCAACACAGGATGCCGTAGATCAGGCTGTGAAAGATCTGCAGGCGGCAATCGATGCGCTTGTGAAAGATGAAACTCCGACACCGGGCGATGTGGATAAGAGCGGACTGCAGAATCTTTACGATCAGTATAAAGATATCAAAGCAGACGGTTATACAAAAGACAGCTGGGCAGCATTTGATAAAGCTCGTACAGATGCAGAAAAAGTTCTTGCAAATGAAAAAGCAACACAGGATGAAGTAAATGCAGCAAAAGAAGCATTGCAGACAGCTTATGACGGTCTTGTAAAAGACACAACTCCTGATCCGAACCCGAACCCGAATCCGGATGGAAACGGCGGTAGTGGCGGAAACAGCGGAAGCAATGGAAACAGTGGAAACAGTGGAAATAGCGGAAGCAATGGAAGCAACGGAAACGGCGGCAATGCAGCTGTTGTTACAGGTGACAGCGCAAACATCGCAGGATATTTGATGGCGCTTGTGGCAGCGGGCGGAATCGCTGTAGTAACATTCTTTAGAAGAAAAAGAGTGAAATAAAAATATCTGATTCGTAAGATGAAGATTATATGAAACAAAAAAGGCGGTGCGCGTAAGGCACCGTCTTTTTTGTGCGACGAGTTAAAATTCGGGATTGCAGGAGAAGAGATCTTTCCAAACAGGAAGATCGGATTTATGAGAGATGGAGTTTCAAATCTGAAATTCCATCTCTTTTCCGGTTTTGGGATGACGAAATGTTAGCTTGTAAGCGCAGAGATGAAGTTGTCCTGCCTGAAATCGTTTTGTCGAAGATTGTACGGAATTCATATGATCGGTGATTTTTTTGCCATATTTCCGATCGCCTATAAGGGGGTGTCCGAAATGTGCCATTTGCACACGAATCTGATGATGTCTGCCTGTGTCAAGATGGATTTCTACTAAGGCAGAAGATTCATTTTGCAATGGCGGCTGCCTGTGGTTTCGGGACGTGTGTTTTGGCGTGTCAGTCGATTTGGAATCGGTAAATTTTTCGTTTCCGGGCGCGCCGTATGTTTCTATTGTTCTGTAGTGAAGTCTGGCAAGTTTTGCTCCCGGAGTCGTTTTCGTACAGACTGCGGAACTGTTTGTACGGGCATCTTTGACGAGATAGTTTTCAAGAGAGCCTTCCTGCGGTTCGGGAATGCCTGATATTACTGCAAGATAATATTTCCCAAATTCTTGGGAAGTGAGCTGGCGGTTTAGTTCCTTTGCGGCGGCAGGTGTTTTTGCAAAGACGAGAATCCCTTCTACAGGCTGGTCGAGGCGATGAATGATCGCAAGATACGGTTCGCCTGATTTTGCCCGGTGAAATTTACGTGAAGAAAAAAGATGGTTTTTGAGCAGGCTTTCCATGTCGGAAGTTCCGATATGACTGCTCTGAGTCGGCGTTCCTGCGGGTTTATGGCAGACGATGATCTGCTCGTCTTCGTATATAATAAGCGGGGATGCATTTTTTATCATTTGTCTTATTTTCGCTCCTTCGTATTATTGACTTTTCAATGTGTTACGGCTAAACTGATTATCATATAAAAGAATTTTCAGGTCAACCCTTTAAGGAGGAAATTCATGATAAATAATGAGTGGGAAAGATCGTTGGATGAATTGAATCGGACGATTCAGGACGCTATCGATCATCAAAATTACGGACGGTTAAATCAGAATGTGACGGATACGATCGGACGTGCGATGGAAGGACTCTCCAGAGGACTAAGAAACGGAATCCGTTACGGAAGCGATGCGATGAATGCCGCTGCGGATAATTTTGCACAGAGGCAGAGACAAGCGGGAAACACACCGCCGTTTCATAATCAGGGAACAGGATCAGCAGGTGGTTTCACGCAGAATCAGGGAGCGGGCTCAGCAGGCGGATTCACGCAGAATCAGAGGACAGGCTCAGCGGGCGGATTCACGCAGAATCAGAGGACAGGCGCAACTGGCGGTTTTACGCAGAATCAGAGGACAGGCGCAACTGGCGGATTCACGCAGAATCAGAGGACAGGCTCAGCAGGCGGATTTACACAGAATCAGAGGACAGGCGCAGCGGGCGGATTTACACATAATCAGGGAGCGGGCTCAGCAGGCGGCTTCGCGCAGGATCAAAGAACGGGAACAGCGGGGGATTCCGTGCACAGAGGCGGAATCCTTTATCTGAAGGGAACGGCAATAAAGGTCGGCGGTATCTTCCTCGCGATTACGGGATACCTTGGGATGATCGTTACTCTGATCATCGGTCTGATGCTTCTGTTGGGAAGTTCGGTAACAGGCTGGCAGATGGAGATAAATGTCATGGCGGCTTTGATGGGCGGTTTTTCTGTTGCGTTTGCAGTGATGGGAATTATCGGAACATCGAATGCGTGTACGGTGAGCCGTTTGGGAAAATATGTGAAAATGATCGGAAACAGGGAATATTGTGACGTAAAAGAATTTGCACAGCAGAGCGGACGTTCTGTGAAAGCAGTTGTGAAAGATTTGAAAAAGATGATTAAAAAAGGCTGGTTTCGGCAAGGTCATCTTGATGAGCAGGAAACATGTCTTATGACGAGCAACGAAGCTTATCGCCAATACACGGCGCTTATGGAAAGAACGCGTCGGGAAAAACAGGAAAAAGAAGAGCGGGCAGCGAAGGAACAGGAAGAGTTTTCCAGACTTTCTCCGGAAGTCCAGAAGATCATCGAAGCAGGCGACGAATATGTGAGGGCGATCAAAGCGGCGAATGACGCAATACCCGGAGAAGAAATTTCGGAGAAAATCGCCCGTATGGAAATGCTTGTAGACAGGATATTTGACCGGGTCGAGCAGAAACCCGATACGGTCAGTGATATCCGAAAATTAATGGATTATTATCTTCCGATGACGATGAAACTGCTGCAGGCGTATGAAGATTTGGATGCACAGCCTGTACAGGGAGAAAATATTATTTCTTCCAAAATAGAGATCGAAAAGACGATTGACACTCTTAATGTGGCGTTTGAAAAGTTGTTGAACGATCTTTTTCAGGATACGGCGTGGGACGTGTCGTCGGATATATCGGTTCTGAATACGATGCTGGCACAGGAAGGACTTACGGAAGACGAGATCAGAAAGTAAAAGCGCGCAGCGAGTGGAGAAGATAAGATAGAAAAGATGTTCGCAGCGAGTAAAGAAGATAAAATAGAAGCTCGGGGAATGATGAGTGAAGATAAGTAAGATAGGGCTGAAGAAAGAAATGGAAAAGGAGATTAAAGAAATGGGAACAGAATTTAAGGACTTAGACACCACTCCGACATTGACGTTAGATCCGTTTCAGGCGGCGGATAAAAAGGAAACTCCGGCCGTGCAGCAGGTAGAAGAACCGGTGCTGGACGACAGCGTTTTGACAGAAGAAGAGCGTCAGACGGTCGAGGCATTTGCAAAGCAGATCGACTTGACGAATTCATCGCTGATCCTTCAGTACGGAGCGGGAACGCAGAAGAAGATGGCGGATTTCTCCGAATCGGCGTTGGATAATGTGAAATCTCAAGATCTCGGCGAGGTGGGGGATCTCCTTACCGGCGTTGTGACGCAGTTGAAAAGTTTTGATGAAGATGAAGAAGAAAAAGGCTTTTTCGGCATTTTTAAGAAAGCGTCGAACAAAATTGATTCTATGAAAGCGAAATACGCAAAAGCCGAGACGAATGTAAATGAGATTATCAAGGCGCTGGAGAAGCATCAGGTACAGCTTATGAAGGATACAGCGCTTCTTGATAAGATGTACGAACTGAATCTGACATATTTTAAGGAATTGTCGATGTATATTCTTGCGGGAAAGAAGAAACTTGCGGAAGTGAAAAGAACACAGCTTGCGGATCTGATGAGCAGGGCGCAGGCATCAGGACTGCCGGAAGATGCGCAGGCGGCGAAAGATTTGGATGAGATGTGCATTCGGTTTGAGAAGAAGATCCATGATCTTGAACTGACAAGAATGATTTCTATTCAGACTGCGCCTCAGATTCGGCTCGTTCAGAATAATGATACAATGATGGTTGAAAAGATCCAGTCTACAATCGTAAATACGATTCCTCTTTGGAAGAGTCAGATGGTTCTTGCGCTTGGGGTAGAACATTCGACGCAGGCAGCGGAAGCGCAGCGGCGTGTTACGGATGTGACGAATGAGCTTTTGAAGAAAAATGCAGAGAAACTGAAGATCGCAACGACGGAAACGGCTCGGCAGTCCGAGCGGGGAATCGTGGATATGGATACGCTCAAAGCAACGAACGAGTCTCTGATCTCTACGCTTGATGAAGTAATGGCAATCCAGCGTGAAGGCAGGGAAAAACGTCAGGCTGCGGAGGCGGAACTTCGCAATATGGAGCAGGAATTAAAAGGAAAGCTTTTGCAGCTTCACGGATAATGTTTGGGATAAGGTCTTAGATGCACGTTTAGGATGGTATTTTCGGAATGAATACTTGGAACGGCGGTTTCGGTTGACATTCTGCCGGATTTTGGGTAAAATCACAGATGCAAACAGGCGAGGAAAGAGAATAGTATATGTGTGGAATGCATCAGAGAGAAGGCGGTTGGTGAAAGCCTTTGCAGGAACACATTGAACCGGCTCCGGAGCTCTGTATGAAAATACAGCGTATATCTGCGTTAAAGATAAAAGAGAGAACAACGGCAGGCAGGACGTCTGCGGTGTTAATAAGGG
>UMEY01044536.1_pt1 | contig 11100 bp, 9 predicted proteins | sample 1964881 | NCBI WGS metagenome assembly UMEY01 (sample SAMEA4836033, study PRJEB28245) | human gut metagenome | biome: gut microbiome; material: fecal sample | place: Denmark | collected 2008 | reverse complement strand
GATATCTGCTCTTCTTCAGGAAAAGTTGCAATTAAAGGAGTTTGTCCTACATCAAAATCAGAGTATTTTGCCAAGGGTACACAGCCTGCAAAATGTACTTATCATTCAGCTTTTTCAAAAAAGAGTTCAAGCTATTCAAACAGTTCAAGTTCATCTGGAAGCTATAGTTCGTCTGGAAGTTCAAGCAGCTCAAGCTCCGGCAATTCAAAGTCAGGTTCTAATAGTTCAAAATCAAGTTCAAGTAGAACCGATTCAAGAAGTTCTAGAACAAGCAAATCAAGTTCAGGATCATCAAGTTCTAAGGGCTCCGGTAAAACTGCTGGAAAATAGCTAAGCATTTATAATTTGTTATTATAAGAACTTTATATATACAATTTAATATGTACGACTTTTTGAAAGCAGGATTCTCTGATGAGGGTTCTGCTTTTTTATTGCAATTCTTCGCCTTGTATATGGCCTTATGGGATGGTATTACATAGAATTTTTTTCTTATTTTTTCTATTTACTGTAATTCTACTTTCTATGTTACGCTTCTTTAACAAAAAAAATCCTCCGAAAAGAATATATCCACTAATATTCTCTCCGAAGGATTCATTTGTAATCTTATTCCTTAATTATGCATTCTTTAGGAAAGCTTTATAGCACTTGTATGTTTCATAAATATCAGCCTTGCTTGTTACTTCCCAAGGTGCGTGCATGTTTAATACTGCAACGCCACAATCAATTACTTCCATGCCATAAAGTGACATAATATAAGCGATTGTTCCGCCACCACCTGCGTCAACTTTTCCAAGCTCTGACATTTGAAAATGTACGTTATGATTATCCATTATATTTCTTAATACTGCAAGATATTCAGCATTAGCATCATTTGAACCTGACTTTCCTCTTGAACCTGTAAACTTGTTAAATACAACGCCTGAACCTAGGAATGATGAGCTATTATTTTTGAACACATCAGAATATAATGGATCAAAAGCTGCGTTAACATCTGATGATAACATTCTTGAGTGCGCTAGACATCTCTTAAGTTTAAGTTCGTTGTAATCACCATTAAGATTTAACAATTCTGCTACTGTATTTTCAAAGAATTTTGACTGCATTCCTGTAGCACCTACACTACCAATTTCTTCTTTATCTACTAATAAACAACATGCTGTCTTGTCAATCTTGTCCGTTTCAAGCATTGCCGCTAACGAAGTATAAGCACATACCTTGTCATCCTGACCGTATGCCATAATCATACTTCTGTCAAATCCCATTTCTCTTGCTCTTCCTGCCGGAACCACTTCTAATTCTGCTGACATAAAATCTTCTTCTTCCATTTCATAGGTGTTTTTTAAAATACCTATAATTCCTTCTTTTACAGCATCTTTTTCTTTGTCTTCAAGTGGAATGCTTCCAACAAGAATATCAAGGTTTTCGCCTTCAATAACTTTAGCTGCATTCTTTTCCATCTGCTGTCCTGCAAGATGAATTAAAAGGTCGGTTACACAAAATACAGGGTCGGTATCTTTTTCACCAATGTTAACTTCAACCTTTGTTCCGTCTTTCTTAACTACAACGCCATGAATTGCAAGTGGAAGTGTAACCCACTGATACTTCTTAATTCCGCCATAGTAATGTGTATCAAGGTATGCCATATTGTTACTTTCATATAGTGGATTCTGCTTAATGTCCATTCTAGGTGAATCAATATGTGCTCCCAAAATATTCATTCCCTGTTCCATCGGAATCTTTCCAATGTTAAAAAGTGCTACTGTCTTATTCATACAAACAGCATAAACTTTGTCCCCCTGTTTTAAAGGCTGGCCTTTTTCAATTACTTCTTCTAAAGACTTGTAGCCTTTCTCCCTTGCCTGTCTTACAGTTTCCTTAACACATTCTCTTTCTGTTTTACAGTCTGACAGGAAATCAATATAGTTAGAATTTAATTCTTCCAACTCACTTATTTCTCTCTTGCCATAAGTATTCCATGCATTCTTTCTTTCCATGATAACTCATTCCCTTCTATATTTAATCTTGTACAAAATTAATTTCTGCTAAATTCTTCAAATTCAATGCCTTCATTTCTTTCCAAAAGAAGTTTAATTGACCACTGGTTTGTAAATAATACTAATGGATTGCCCTTCATATCCTTTACTCTCTTGGCATCGCTTGGACATTTAACATTATTTAAATCTATTGTTGTGTCTTTTACCCATCTGATGTGTCCATAAGGCAATGGCTCCAATCTCACATCACAACCATATTCGTTTTCCATTCTATACTTCAAAACGTCAAACTGAAGTGTACCTACAACACCTACAATAATTTCTGACATTTCAAGATTGTAATCCTGGAAAATCTGAATTGCACCTTCCTGGGCAATCTGTGTAACACCTTTCATAAACTGTTTACGTTTCATTGAATCAAGTGCCACAAGTCTACAGAAATGTTCAGGTGCAAAAGTTGGGATTCCTTCATAAACAAATTTTTTGCCCGGTGTACAGATTGTATCACCTATTGAAAAAATACCCGGATCAAATACACCGATTACGTCTCCCGCATAAGCTTCATCAATTACCTTTCTGTCCTGGGCCATAATTTGCTGAGGTCTTGAAAGTTTCATTTTCTTACCACTTTGTACGTGATACACATCCTTAGATGCATCAAACTTTCCTGAACAAACTCTAAGGAAAGCAATTCTATCGTGATGTGCCTTGTTCATATTAGCCTGAATCTTAAATACAAATCCTGAAAATGGTTCTTCAATAGGATCAATTAATCCCTGATCTGACATTCTTGGAAGTGGTGATTCTGTCATTCTTAAGAAATGTTCCAAAAATGTTTCTATACCGAAAGTTGTTAACGCTGAGCCGAAAAATACCGGTGACAATTCACCTTTATCAACCAATTCCTGATCAAATGGTTCGCTTGCTCCGTCAAGAAGTTCAGTGTCATCTACAAGCTGGTCATACAATTCATCACCTATTTCTGCCTTAAAGTTTTCGTTGTCCAACTCATATGTTATTTCCGCAGCACTTTTTGAACCACCAACTGAAACTGCCTTAAACATCGAAATCTTCTTAGTATCTCTGTCATACACACCTTTAAATCTTTTACCTGAACCAATTGGCCAGTTAATAGGACATGTTTTAATTCCAAGAACATTTTCAATTTCTTCAAGAAGTTCATATGGATCTCTTGCTTCCAAGTCCATCTTATTAATAAAAGTAAAAATAGGAATATGTCTCATAACACAAACCTTAAAAAGCTTAATTGTCTGTGCCTCAACACCCTTTGAAGCATCAATAACCATTACTGCTGAATCTGCAGCCATTAACGTTCTATAAGTATCTTCTGAGAAGTCCTGATGTCCAGGAGTATCCAAAATATTAATGCAATATCCTTCATAGTTAAACTGAAGTGCTGAAGATGTAACTGAAATGCCTCTTTCTTTTTCAATTCCCATCCAGTCAGACACTGCATACTTAGAATTGGCCTTTCCCTTTACTGAACCTGCTGTATTAATAGCACCTCCATAGAGTAAAAACTTTTCTGTTAAAGTAGTCTTTCCTGCATCGGGATGTGAAATAATCGCAAATGTTCGTCTGTTTTCTATTTCCTTCTTTAAATTCTCGTCCATTCTATTCTCCATAAAATAATTATTAAATAATATTGTAATAGTTTTCCAATCTCTGACTTATTATAAACAATATTAACATTTTTCACAAGACTACCTATATATTTTCCCCCTATTTAGAATTTATATTCCATATATCACAAAAGGTGTATCCCATAATGAGATACACCTTTATATATTAATTATTAACTATAACTATAATTAGCAAACACCCTGAGCTTCCATAGCTTCTGCTACTTTTTCAAATCCGGCAATGTTAGCACCTACTACGTAGTTACCTTCAAATCCGTATCTCTTAGCAGCATCGCTGATGTTACGGTAAATGTTAACCATGATTGTCTGTAATTTAGCGTCAACTTCTTCGAATGTCCATGAAAGTCTTTCGCTGTTCTGTGACATTTCAAGAGCTGATGTAGCAACACCACCTGCGTTAGCAGCCTTACCACCAACGAACCATACGCCGTTTTCCTGTAAGTATTCTGTTGCATCAATTGTTGTAGGCATGTTAGCACCTTCACAAACAGCTTTACATCCGTTAGCTACTAACTGCTTAGCATCATCAATAAGTAATTCGTTCTGTGTAGCACATGGAAGAGCGATATCACATTTAATCTGCCATACTCCACGTCCTTCATGATATTCAGCTGAAGGTCTTGCAGCAGCATATTCTGTAAGTCTAGCTCTCTTAACTTCCTTAACTTCTTTAAGAAGGTCAACATCGATTCCTTCAGGATCATAAATCCAACCTGTTGAATCTGAACATGTAACAACCTTAGCACCCATCTGATGAGCTTTCTGAATAGCGTAGATAGCAACGTTACCGGCACCTGAAACAACTACTGTCTTTCCTTCAATGCTTTCGCCATGGTCTTTCATTAATTCCTGTGTTAAGTAAAGTAATCCGTAACCTGTAGCTTCTGTTCTAGCTAAAGAACCACCGTATGTAAGTCCCTTACCTGTAAGAACACCTTCATATAATCCACGGATTCTCTTATACTGTCCAAACATATATCCGATTTCTCTAGCGCCTGTTCCGATGTCACCGGCTGGTACGTCAGTGTCAGCACCGATATATTTACAAAGTTCTGTCATAAAGCTCTGGCAGAAAGCCATAACTTCTCTATCTGATTTACCCTTAGGATCGAAATCAGAACCACCTTTACCACCACCGATTGGAAGACCTGTAAGTGAGTTCTTGAAGATCTGTTCAAAACCTAAGAATTTAATAATACCAATATTTACTGATGGGTGAAGTCTTAAACCACCCTTGTATGGTCCGATAGCTGAGCTAAACTGTACTCTATAACCTGTGTTAACCTGTACCTGTCCCTTATCATCTACCCAAGGAACTCTGAACTTGAACTGTCTTTCAGGTTCGCAGATTCTTTCAAGTAAAGCTTCTCTTCTATACTTGTCCTCGTTTGCATCGATTACAGGTCTAAGTGAATTTAATACTTCTTCAACTGCCTGTAAAAATTCTGGTTCATTAGCATTCTTTTCTTTTACTTTTGCTAATACTTCGTCTACATATGACATTTTGTAGCCCTCCTTAAATATATTTTTCTTAATCACAACTTGCGCGAACCTCTATATTTCTCCTAAAAAGGCCGCACTTAAACAAGTGCACTAACACTTTAATACACTAAAGAAATTATATAGTATCTTCTTAATTTTATCAACCTTTAGTAGTGTTATTCTTAATTTTGTAATGATAAAGCTGTTTTTACTTAATTATATTAAGTTTGGGCTGAATTTTTAAAACATAGTTAATTTTGACTATTCCATTTTTGATTTAAAAATTAATGCAGACAAATATCCGAATATTAAAGCTCCTGAAATTCCCACGGCACTTGCCGTAAAACCACCTTTAAACAATCCCAAAAAACCTGACTCATCTATGGCTTCTTTCATTCCCTTCCAAAGATTGTTGCCAAAGCCAAGCAAAGGCACTGTTGCGCCACAACCTGCCCACTTAGTCAAAGGCTCATAAATTCCAATCGCACCAAGAACAACCCCAATGCAAACAAGACTTACCATAATTCTTGCAGGCGTTACCTTGGTCTTGTCTATTACAATTTGAACAAGAGCACAGATTATTCCCCCAACAATAAACGCTTTAAAAAAAATCATCTTAAATTCCTTTCTTTAATTGCAATCATTAATTCTTTTCAATCACCACGCAGTGAGCTATTCCCGGCACGCTATTTCCTTCATTAAAACTTACCGGGGACATTAATGCTCCCGTTGGAATAAAAAGAATCTTCTTAAATGCCCCTTTTTTTAGTTGTTTAAAAACATAGCCTGCAAGAACCGTGGCACTACAGCCACAGCCACTTCCACCTGCGTGAGTGTCCTGTTCACTGGCATCAAACATTTCCACGCCGCAATCCATATGAACTGCCGAAATGTCGTAGCCTTTTTCCTTAAGTAGTTCAAACAAAATACTTTTTCCTATTAATCCCAAGTCACCCGTTATGATTTTGTCATAATCTGCCGGTGTGCTGTTAAAATCCTTAAAATGCTGATAAATAACATCTGCCGCAGCCGGTGCCATACAGGCACCCATATTTTGAGCATCCTTTACTCCAAAATCAACGATTTTTCCCGTGGTAATTCCTGTTATTTTTGCAAAACCTTTTTTTGTGCTAATTATTACTGCCCCGCAACCGGTTACAGTCCAGGTTGCCGCATAAGGTCTTTGATTTCCGTAAGCCAAAGGAAATCTAAACTGTCTTTCTGCGCTGGCAAAATGACTTGATGCCATTGCAATAACATTGTCTGCATTTCCTGCTTCAACCATTACTGCCCCAAGACTTAACGCTTCACCCATTGTTGAACAGGCTCCGTACAATCCGAAAAAGGGAACCTCGAACTCCAAAATTCCAAAAGTTGTGGCAATTAACTGTCCAAGTAAATCCCCACCAAAAATATATCTGATTTCTTCCTTGCTCATCCCTGCTTTAAATAGAAGTTTCTGAATTGCCTCTTTTTGCAACAAACTTTCTGCCTCTTCCCACGTTTCCTGTCCAAGCATAGGATCCTGTTCCACAACATCAAACAATTTTCCTAAAGGTCCATCACCTTCTTTTTGACCTACAATTGAAGCTCCTTCAATAATAAACGGTGGCTTATCAAAGGAAATACTGCTACTACCAATCATTCGTCCCATAAAAATCCTCCTTTTTTCTTAGTTTTTACTTTTTTGTTATAAATATGTATACGTTTTTACTTGCCTATTTGACATATTTTTTATACAATAGGAAGGAAATTCAAAAATTACATATAATAAGAAGGGAAAAAAAATGACTACATCAGAAATTGGAATTTTAATTGCCATCATTGTTTATATGGTTGGCGTTGTTGGTATTGGTGTATATTTTGCCAAAAAAAACAGTACCACAAATGATTTTTACCTTGGTGGACGAAAGCTTGGTCCTCTTGTTACTGCTATGAGTGCTGAAGCATCAGATATGAGTAGCTGGTTATTAATGGGACTTCCGGGTGTTGCTTATGTTACAGGTGTTTGTGATGCATTCTGGACAGCTGCCGGACTTGCTGTTGGAACATACGTTAACTGGCTTATTGTTGCCAAAAGACTTAGAACTTACAGTGACGTTTGCAGTGCAATCACTATACCTGACTTTTTTGCTAACAGATATAGAGATCCTAAAATGTTAAAGTGTGTATCTGCTATAATTATTATTATTTTCTTTGTGCCATATACAGCTTCAGGATTTGCTGCATGTGGTAAACTTTTTAATTCTTTATTTGGAGTTGATTATTTAACAGCAATGATTATTAGTGCAATTGTTATTGTTGCATATACTACTCTTGGTGGTTTCCTTGCCGCAAGTACTTCTGACTTTATTCAGAGTATTATTATGTCAATTGCCTTAGTTATAGTTTTAAGTTATGGAATTATTTCCGTTGGTGGATTTGACGGAGTCGTAGCTCACGTTGGCGACCTTAAGGGATTCCTTTCAATAACTTCAACACATGATGGTGCAACTAATACAGCAACGCCTTACAGTGTTCTTTCAATTGCCTCAACACTTGCTTGGGGACTTGGATACTTCGGCATGCCACATATTCTTTTAAGATTTATGGCTATTGAAGACACAAAGAAATTAAAACTTTCAAGACGTGTTGCCAGTGTTTGGGTTGTTATTTCAATGTCTGTTGCAGTTTCAATTGGTATAATCGGTTATGCAATGTCAGCAGAAGGAGTTATTCCTAACCTAAAGGATTCTGAAACAATCATCGTTCAGATAGCCCACGTATTAAGTACACACGGCATTATTTTTGCCATAATTGCAGGTGTTATCCTTGCAGGTATACTTGCCTCAACAATGTCAACTTCAGATTCACAGCTTCTTGCTGCATCTTCAAGTGTTTCAGAAAACTTACTTGAAGGCGTGTTAAATTTAAACCTTTCAGCAGGAGTAAAAATCGTAGTTGCCAGAGGTTCAGTAATTATCATTTCAATAATTGCTATGTTTCTTGCTAGTAATCCTAACAGCTCAGTATTCCAGATAGTATCATTTGCCTGGGCAGGCTTCGGTGCCACATTCGGCCCTGTAATGCTCTTTGCATTATTCTGGAAGCGCTCAAACAAATACGGTGCAATCAGCGGAATGGTAGCCGGTGGAATCATGGTATTCGTATGGAAATTCTTAGTTCGTCCAATGGGTGGCGTACTTGGAATCTATGAACTTTTACCTGCATTCATTGTAGCTTCAATCTTCATCGTAATAGTAAGCTTACTTACACCTGCACCTGAAAAAGAAATCGTAGACGAATTTGAATCAATAAAAAATTATTAATCAAATAAAAACAAAGCACTTTTTCATTCCGCTCACGCAGAAATTTCTAAAGTAAACACGTTGAGTTTATTATTTTGCTCCGCCGCCTATTGTAAAGCGAAAACCTAAACTCGCCTAAAGGCTCGAACAGTAGGTTTATCGCTTTACACTATGCTCGCAAAATTTCAAAACTCTGCCTATTGTTTCCTTTTAGAAATTTCTGCGTGAGCGGAGTCTGAAAAGGTAATTAATTTTTACAAAGGAGACAGAAATGAATTTTTTAGAAGAACGTATTCAAAAAGATGGTATCGTTAAAGAAGGAAATGTTTTAAAAGTAGACAGCTTTTTAAACCACCAGATGGACATTTCACTTTTCGAAAAAATGGGCGAAGAATTTAAGCGTCGTTTCGCTAATGCCCCAATCAACAAAATTCTTACAATAGAAGCATCAGGTATCGGCATTGCCTGCATCGTTGCAAAATACTTCGATGCACCAGTTGTTTTTGCAAAGAAATCAAAAAGTATAAACATTGATGGTGAAATGTATGTTGCTGAAGTTGAATCATTTACGCATAAATGCAAAAACCAGGTAATCGTATCAAAGAAATTTTTAGGTCCTGATGACCACGTTCTTATTATAGACGATTTTCTTGCTAACGGTTGTGCTCTTCAGGGATTAATCTCCATCGTATCAAATGCAGGCGGTACTGTAGAAGGAATCGGCATTGCAATTGAAAAAGGATTTCAGTCAGGCGGACGTACAATCCGTAACCTTGGATATCACTTGGAATCACTTGCTATCGTTGATAGCATGGATGCAGAAAACGGAACAATCACATTCCGTGAACAGTAAAAAATCATAAACTATGAGAAACACCACGTTTCTTATAGTTTATATTTTTTAATCGCAAAACAAAATTTATATATCATCTTATATTCCACAGAATTGTATGAAAACAAACAATAGGCAGATTTTCGAAATTTTGCGAGCATAGTGCAAGTCGAAAAGTGACTGTCTGAGCCGTAGACAAGTTTCACTTTTCGATTTGCCATAGACGGCGGAGCAAAATAAGAAAATCAACGTGTTTGCGTTATACAATTCTGTGGAATAGAAGGAAGAAAAATTTTGTTTTGCTATTACACAATATATTTAAATTATGAAAGGACATTTACTAATGAGTAGCTCAAATTCATCAATTGAAAACATTTACAAACTCAACGGAAAAGTTCCCGTTGGAAAAGCCATTCCTTTTGGCTTGCAGCATATTTTGGCTATGTTTGTTGCCAATATTGCTCCTATTATTATTGTTGGCGGTGCCAGCGGTCTTTCATCTGCACAGACTGCACGTCTTATCCAGAGTGCAATGATTATTGCAGGTATTGGTACTTTAATTCAGTTATTCCCATTATGGAAAATCGGTTCAGGTCTTCCAATTGTTATGGGTATTAGTTTTACTTTTGTTTCTATTTTTTGTTATATCGGACCAACTTACGGATATAATGCCATTGTAGGTGCTGTTCTTGTTGGCGGTATTGTAGAAGGTGTTCTTGGTCTTTTTGCAAAATACTGGATTAAACTTATATCTCCTATCGTTGCAGCCAACGTTGTTACTTCCATTGGTTTTTCTCTTCTCTCTGTTGGAGCAAGCTCTTTCGGTGGAGGAAGCGGAAGCGAAAACTTTGGTTCAGCTACAAACTGGATTCTCGGAACTATAACATTGCTTTCATGTATTATTTTTAATATTTTGGCAAAATCATATTTCAAACAGCTTTCTGTTTTGTTTGGACTTATTGTAGGATATATTGTTGCTGTATTTATGGGAGTTGTTGATTTTTCTTCACTTTCAGAAACTTCTATTGTTGCAGTACCTTCATTAATGCCTTTTAAACCTGAATTTAATGCTAACGCAATTTTCTCTGTTATTTTAATTTTCTTAGTTTCTGCTACTGAAACTATCGGAGATACTTCTGCTCTTGCAGCTTCAGGCTTAAATAGGGACGTAACAACAAAAGAAACTTCAGGTTCTATTGCCTGTGACGGTTTCATCAGTGCTTTATCTTCTGTTTTCGGATGTTTACCAATTACATCTTTCAGCCAGAATGTAGGTCTTGTTGCCATGACTAAAGTAGTTAACAGATTTGCTATTGCAACAGGTGCAATTATTATGATTATTGCAGGTATCTTCCCATTCTTTGGTGCTTTACTTGCAACACTTCCTGACGCAGTACTTGGTGGATGTACACTTATGATGTTTGGTACAATCGTAATCAGCGGTCTTCAGATGATTAGCAACTGCGGTTACTCACAGCGTAATATTACAATTGCCGCACTTTCACTTAGTATTGGTATCGGCTTCACACAGGTTCCTGAAATCTTTAGCATTTTCCCTAAGATTATCGAAAATGTATTTGCAGAAAACTGTGTTGCTGTAGTATTTATCGTATCAATTATTTTAAATCTTGTTCTTCCAAAAAATATGGAAACAGTTGTTCCTAAGGAAGATAATGAAAATAAATAATATTTAATATTAAAAGCCCCTGAGATGGGGCTTTTCCTTTTAGGCTTGGACTCCAAAATATTGTTTGTCCGACATCTGCCCCCACTGAAAGATGTAATCTCTCATTTTCCTGAATTTCAATTGTTTGTGTCGCAATAACTTTTTCATTTTTTGC
>UMEY01037560.1_pt1 | contig 11159 bp, 8 predicted proteins | sample 1964881 | NCBI WGS metagenome assembly UMEY01 (sample SAMEA4836033, study PRJEB28245) | human gut metagenome | biome: gut microbiome; material: fecal sample | place: Denmark | collected 2008 | reverse complement strand
GTCAGGCGGCGAGCAGCAGCGGGTATCCATCGCGAGAGCGTTGGCGAAGAACCCAAAAATCCTGCTCTGCGACGAACCGACCGGCGCCTTAGACTCCGAAACGGGCGTGCTTGTGCTGAAGCTTCTTCTGCGTATGGCCAAGCAATACGGCAAGACCATTGTGATCGTCACTCATAACCAAAATATTGCAAAAATGGCGGACGTTGTGATCCGGGTGAAGAACGGCAGGATCAGATCCTGCGAGGAGCAGGCGAGTCCCATGAGCGCGGATGAGGTGGACTGGTGATGTTAATACGAAAATTATTTCGTACCGCCTGGCGGTACAAGGCCCAGTTTCTCTCCATGACCCTCATGGTCGCCATCGGCGTCGGTGTCTTCTTGGGATTTAATATTGAATGGAAAAGTATTGAGGCAGATACAAGCGCTTTTTTTGAAAACACCAATTATGCGGATTTCCGTCTTTATTCCGAAATGGGCTTCTCCGAGATGGATATAGAAGCAATTCAGAAGATTTCCGGAGTGAATGCTGCCACCCGTTTTCTCTCGGTGAACGCCGAGGTAAAGGATACAAAAAAATCCGTAGCCCTGATGGCGTCGGAGGATTATACGGTTTCTACTATGTTAATCACTCAGGGGCAGGCATACGAGAGAAGTTCGGACGGCATCTGGCTGTCGGATCAGTTTGCCGAGAAGAACGATATCTCCATCGGGGATACCATGACCCTCTCCTACAAGGGCGTAGAAATAAACGGCGAGGTGGCCGGCCTGTGCAAAAGCGGAGAAATGCTGATCTGCACGGCGGATGAAAACCAGCTGATGCCGGACTTTGAAACCTTCGGCTTTGCCTACGTATCGCCGGAAAAGCTGGAGAAAGCCCTGGGCTCGGCCTTCTACCCGCAGATCAACATCCTCTCTGACATGACAAAGGAGGAGATGGAGGAAGCCGTTTCCGACGCTTTAGGGCGGACCATCATGGTAACGCCCAAGGAAGACCACATCTCCTATGCCGGGGTGTTAAGCGAGGCGGAGGAAGGCAAGACCATGGGCTCCATTCTCCCGATGCTGTTCCTTGCCATCGGGATCTTGACGATGGTAACGACCATGCACCGGATCGCCGCCAATGAAAAGACACAGATCGGTACGCTGAAAGCCTTGGGCTTCCGCGACCGCCGGATCCTGCGGCACTATACCTCCTACGGCTTTGTGATTGGGCTGATTGGCACAGCGCTGGGAGTGCTGTTAGGATATGGGATTGCCGCAGTCATTATCAGTCCGAACGGCATGATGAGCACCTATTTCGATCTGCCCGACTGGGTGCTTATCATGCCCAGCTTCTGCGTGCCCCTGCTGATTGCAACGGTGGCGCTGCTCACGCTCATCAGTTTCCTGTCAGTAAAGAAAATGCTTCACGGTACAGCCGCCGACGCATTGCGCCCTTATATGCCAAAGACCATGCGAAAGCTTGCGATGGAAAGACTGTCCCTTTGGGAGAGACTGTCTTTTGGAACCAAATGGAACCTGCGGGATGTGCTCCGGCATAAATCCCGTTCTGCCATGACGCTCATCGGAGTGCTTGGCTGTATGGTTCTTTTGGTAGGCGGCCTGGGCATGAAGGACAGCATGGCGAGCTTTATGGATCTGATTGGCGATGATGTCAGCCATTACACGACAAAGGTGATCCTTGCCGAAGACGCCTCCAACGAGAATGCGGCAAAACTGGCGGAAGAGCTTTCCGGAGACTGGATGGCATCCTCCGGTATCAGCTATGAGGGAAAGACGGTGGCGCTGGAGGTCTACCACAACGACAACGATAAGATCCGCCTGGTCGATGAGGACAACCGCACAGTTTCCCTGTCAGACGACGGCGTGTACCTCTGCCTGAGGCTGAAAGACACGGCGGCTATCGGGGATGAAATCGAGTTTTCCCCCTACGGCAGCGAGGCAAACTATACGGTCCGGGTGGCCGGGTATCTGCGCTCGCTGATGACCGAAAACATCGTGATGACGGCGGATTATGCTGATAGCGCAGGGGTCCCGTACCATATCACTACCATCTACACGGATAAAACTGCGGATAAAATCCCTGCTTCCTCCCTGATTGCTGAAAAGCAAGAAAAACAGACCATTCTGGATACTTACGACAGCTTCATGGAGATTATGAACGTAATGGTATTTGTTCTGGCCTTAGCGGCGGTGCTGTTGGGTATTGTGGTGCTCTATAACCTGGGTGTAATGAGTTATATAGAGCGAAGCCGCGAGCTTGCCACGCTGAAGGTGCTGGGCTTCCGCGACCGGCATATCGGAAGAATATTGATTTCCCAGAATGTTTGGCTGACAGTGATCGGCGTACTGCTCGGCCTGCCTGTCGGTGTTGGCATATTGAAAATTCTGCTTGTCACGCTGGCCGACGAATACGAGCTGAAGCTCAGCCTCGGGCCGCTGACCTACTGCGTCAGCATCTTTGTGACCTTTGGCATATCGCTGGCTGTAGGATTTATGGTGGCGCGAAAGAACAGGAAGATTGATATGGTTGAAGCGTTGAAAAATGCAGAATAGTCGGAGAGTATATGAATAAAGGCACCGAGAACAAGTATTTCCATACTTGTTCTCGGTGCCTTTATTCTCTCCTGATCCCTATTTTGTGTCGTATTCCTTGGCACACACAAATTGATAAGCGGCGCAGATTATCTTATAGCAAATCGGATAAACGTTTACCATAAAAAAAGTCATGAACGATCTGGTTATACTCCTTCCATAGCGGAAGAGTTTTACACGTTCCGGTTCTCGCACAGGGAGGCGTATCTTCCGCCAGGCAGCTGACGGCATCAAGGGAGCCTTCCATCCATTCCAGAATCTCGCCCACCACATATTTCTCCGGCTCACGGCATAGAACATAGCCGCCTCCATGGCCTCCATGGCCGATCACCATTTTCCCGCGAACCAACTCTTTTGCGATGATTTCCAAATATTTTTTAGAAATCTCCTGACGGGCGGCAATATCTTTTAATGGAATCCATCCCTCCCCTTTGTGCTCTGCCAAATCGATCATTACCCTCAGCGCATATCGCCCTTTAGTTGAAATCATGTTTCTCACCTCACTTGACCTATTGTACCACAGTGTCGATAGGTAAATCAATCAAAACTCATATAAAGTTTTCATTAAACCTATTGACATAGTAGTTCAATGGTGATATTATTTCGTTTGTAAACTTATTTAGGCGAGATAGCGAGAAAGGAGGCGATAGTAATGACCACATACACTGCTTGTCGTGCGAATTCTATAATGTGTTGTCGAATGTTTAACTCCCGGGCATATTATATGGCTGAAGCTTGTCTGCATGCATCGTACAGTTGTTCGCCTCGACGCTAAGTCTGATTGTCTTATTAGCATACTGTCAGTCATTTGCCCGGGAGCTTATCACAAGCTTCCGGTTTTTTTATAAAAACCGATATATTTGATTCCGCTTAAACCGAATATATTTCAAACTAAGGAGATTGCGATTATGAGTAAATATAAATTTGAAACCCTGCAACTTCATGTTGGCCAGGAGCAAGCTGACCCTGCCACAGATTCTCGAGCTGTTCCGATTTATCAGACCACTTCCTATGTGTTCCACAATTCTGCGCACGCTGCCGCACGCTTTGGTTTGGCTGACGCGGGCAACATCTATGGGCGCTTAACCAACTCCACCCAGGATGTATTAGAAAAGAGAATTGCTGCTTTGGAGGGCGGCGTCGCAGCGCTGGCCGTTGCTTCCGGTGCAGCTGCTATTTCTTATACCATTGAAGCACTGGCGCAGAAAGGCGACCACATTGTTTCTCAGCAAACTATCTACGGCGGCGGCTACAATTTGCTGGCGCACACTCTGCCTCAGTACGGCATAGAGACCACCTTTGTGGATGCCCACGATCTTTCCAAGGTGGAGGGGGCAATCCGTCCCAACACCAAGGCTGTTTATCTGGAAACACTGGGGAATCCCAACTCGGACATTCCGAACATTGAAGCCATCGCGGCCATCGCTCACAAGCATGGAATACCTCTGATAATTGACAACACTTTCGGCACGCCGTATCTGATCCGCCCTATCGAGCATGGCGCAGATATTGTGGTACACTCGGCCACCAAGTTTATCGGCGGTCACGGAACCTCTTTGGGCGGCGTAATCGTGGATTCTGGTAAGTTTGACTGGAAGGCCAGCGGCAAATACGCTCCCATTGCGGAGGCTAATCCCAGCTATCATGGGGTCTCCTTCGTGGACGCCGCAGGTTCGGCAGCGTTTGTGACTTATATTCGAGCAATCCTGCTACGGGATACCGGAGCAGCAATTTCTCCCTTCAATGCGTTCCTGCTGCTACAGGGCGTGGAAACTCTCTCACTAAGGCTGGAACGCCATGCCGAAAACACCAAAAAAGTAGTTGAGTTTCTATCGAGTCATCCGCAAGTTTCCAAAGTCAATCATCCCATTCTGCCAGATCATCCTGACCACAAACTGTATAGGAAGTATTTTCCCAATGGCGGAGCATCCATCTTCACCTTTGAGATCAAGGGCGGGAAGGAGGCTGCATGGAAGTTTATTGACAATCTAAAAATCTTTTCTCTGCTTGCCAATGTGGCTGATGTGAAGTCGCTGGTAATCCATCCAGCTACCACTACTCACAGTCAACTGAGCGAGGCAGAACTGGCAGACCAGGGCATTACCCCTAGCACCATTCGTCTGTCCGTCGGCACGGAACATATCGATGATATTATTGCAGATCTGGAAAATGGATTTGCAGCAATTCAGTGAGGAGGAAAGCATCATGTCCAATATTTATAAAGGAGCACTGGAATTAATCGGCAACACCCCTATAGTGGAAGTTGTCAATCTGGAAGCCGAAGAACGGCTGGAAGCTACAGTACTGGTAAAGCTGGAGTATTTCAATCCGGCAGGTAGCGTGAAGGATCGCATTGCCAAAGCCATGATTGAGGATGCAGAGGGGAAGGGGCTTCTTAAGCCCGGTTCTGTGATTATAGAGCCCACCTCAGGTAATACCGGTATCGGTTTGGCGTCGATTGCAGCTGCCAAGGGATATCGGCTGATTCTTACCATGCCGGAAACCATGAGCGTCGAACGCAGAAACATTTTGGAAGCCTATGGGGCGGAAGTTGTTCTGACCGAGGGGGCAAATGGCATGAAGGGCGCCATTGCTAAGGCAGAGGAGCTGTCCAAGGAAATCCTGGACAGCTTCATTCCAGGGCAATTTGTAAATCCTGCTAATCCCTCCATCCACGCTGCAACAACCGGCCCGGAAATTTGGAAGGACACATCCGGCGATATAGATATTTTTATAGCCGGCGTTGGAACCGGCGGCACGATCACCGGTGTGGGTGAATATCTGAAGCAACAGAAGCCCGATATTCAAATTGTGGCAGTGGAGCCTTCGGATTCTCCTGTGCTTTCGGAAGGTCGAAGTGGCTCTCATAAGATTCAAGGCATCGGCGCCGGTTTTGTACCAGATGTCCTGAATACAAAAGTATACGATGAAGTGCTCCCGGTAAAGAATGAGGATTCATTTGCAACGGCAAAGCAGTTGGCAAAGAAGGAAGGTATTTCTGTCGGCATTTCCTCCGGTGCTGCACTCTATGCAGCCATTGTGCTTGCAAAGCGTCCAGAGAATAAGGGCAAGGTCATTGTTGCCCTGCTGCCAGACTCCGGAGATCGCTACTACTCTACGCCGTTGTTTACGGAGTAGCCGGTTAATATGTTCATTGTGGCGGGCAAGTAGATTTCCACTGCCCGCTATTACTATGAAACAACAGCAGCAAAAAGTTAAAAGCATATTGTAAACATTAATCTCTGTATTATGTAGTCTCCAAAGCAGAAGTGTAATCCTGGTTCTTACTACGCTTCATTTATGCTCTCATTCTTTTGATTATAGATAATGTATGAGGTTGTACGGCTTCTGCCCATTTGCGGCCGGCCTTTCGGCCGCATTTTACCTGACTTTTCATGCGTTTAGAATAAGCTCATAATGAGTAATTATATAGATAACTGATTTTTATGAGGTAATTTATGACGATAGTTTTTTTGACGGCGCTGGGCGTCGGCGGCGCCACCGTATTCGGCGCCATAATAGGCTTTGCCTTTAAGCACATCTCCCATAAGTTCAGCGACATAGTCCTGGCCTTTGCCGCGGGAATCATGCTGTCCGCTTCGATTTTAGGGCTCATACTGCCTTCGCTGGATTTCGGGGGAAAGCTGGCAATGGTGATAACTGTAGCAGGAGTATTTTGCGGCGCAGTATGCATGAATCTCTTGGACAAAGTCGTTCCGCATCTTCACAGGATAGCCGGGGTCCCTGCCGAGTCAGGAGTTCCCGTATCAGATAAACTCAGCAAAGTGATGCTCTTTGTGGCCGCCATAGCTATTCATAACCTGCCGGAGGGTATCGCCGCCGGAGTCGGTTTCGGATCGGGAAACATGGCTGAGGCTCTGACCATAGCCGGAGCCATAGCCCTTCAGAATATTCCCGAAGGTATGGTCATAATCTCGCCTATGCTGCTTGCAGGGGTCAGCAAAAGAAGAGCCTTCATACTGGCTCTCATAACCGGCCTTATAGAGGTTCTTGGTACTTTTATCGGGTATTTTGCAGTCACCATAGCCTCGGCCATACTGCCTTTTGCCCTCGCCTTTGCGGGAGGCGCCATGCTCTATGTCATAAGCGATGAGATGATACCTGAGACTCATGCCCACGGAAGCGAGCGCGGAGCCACTTATGCTCTGATCCTAGGATTCTGCCTGATGCTGGCGGCAGACTTTTATATAGGATGACATTTTGCTGTCTTTTCGCTTAAAAAATATCCGCTTATGAGACATAATCACATTCAAATAAAAATATGTCTGCTATAATGAAAAAAACAAAGCAAGCGAGGAGAATAGAAATGTCAGAACTCAATATAACTACAAGCAACTTCAAATCAGAAGTTTTAGAATCAGACCTTCCCGTATTAGTAGATTTTTGGGCTTCATGGTGCGCCCCATGCAGGATGATGTCCTCTGTGATAGAAGAGCTGGCTAAAGATTACGCCGGCAGAGTAAAAGTCTGCAAAGTCAATGTAGACCAGGAGCCTTCGCTGGCTCAGCAATATAAGATCTCGGGGATTCCTACCGTGATGGTCTTTGAAAGCGGAGAGGTGAAACAAGTATCCGTAGGATACAGACCTAAAAAAGATATAGAAAACTTGCTTAAGTAAAGGAGTCTATCATGAAAGTAGTAATAGTAGGAGGCGTAGCCGGCGGCGCTACTGCTGCGGCCAGAATACGACGTCTCGATGAAAATGCAAAGATCACAGTATTTGAAAAGTCAGGCTATGTTTCTTATGCTAACTGCGGCCTTCCTTATTATATAGGCGGAGCCATCACAGATCCGGAAGAGCTGACTCTTCAGACGCCTGAAAGTTTTAAAAGCAGGTTTCAGATAGACGTGAGGGTGAGGCACGAGGTTATGGCCGTAGACACCAAGGAGAAGACGGTGAAGGTAAAAAATCTTTCCACCGGCGAGGAGTTTGAAGAATCTTACGATAAACTCATACTCTCTCCGGGAGCAAAACCGGTAAAGCCTGCCATGACGGGAGTGGATACGGACAGAGTCTTCACTCTCCGTACAGTGGAAGACACTTTAAGAATACACAAATTTATCGCTGAGAACGACGTAAAGTCGGCAGTCATCGCCGGAGGCGGTTATATAGGCCTTGAAATGGCCGAAAACCTTACAGAAAAAGGGATCAGCGTCACCATCGTGCAAAGGCCAAATCAGGTCATGGCTCCTCTCGACTACGACATGTCCTGTCAGCTTCATGGACTCCTTAGAAAAAAGGGCATAACCTTAAAATTCGGAAGCTCCGTCACAGGCTTTGAAGAAAAGGACGGCCTTATCCTTACCACCTTAAAAGATGATGAACCTCTCAAGTCGGATCTGGTGATTCTGGCTATAGGCGTGACTCCCGATACCGCCCTGGCAAAGGACGCAGGCCTTGCGCTGGGTATAAAGGGCAGTATAACAGTAAACGAGAGAATGGAAACTTCTGCTCCCGACGTATATGCCGTAGGAGACGCTGTTCAGGTAAAGAATTTCGTCACAGGCGAAGACGCTCTGATTTCGCTGGCAGGACCGGCTAACAAGCAGGGACGTATAGCTGCGGATAATATATGCGGTCTCAAAAGTTCATACGACGGTTCCCAGGGGTCATCCGTAATTAAGATCTTTGACATGACCGCTGCGACCACCGGAATCAATGAAAAGACTGCCAAGCAGCTGGGTATTGATTACGACAAAGTGGTACTCTTCCCTCTTTCTCACGCGGGATATTATCCCGGGGCCCTGGCGATGTCTATGAAAGTCATATATGAGAAGAAGACGCTCAGACTTTTGGGAGCTCAGATAGTAGGGTACGAAGGAGTCGATAAGAGGTCAGACGTGATAGCTACGGCCATCAGGCTGGGAGCCAAAGCCGGCGATCTTAAAAATCTCGATCTGGCTTACGCCCCTCCTTACTCATCGGCTAAAGACCCTGTCAATATGACCGGCTTCATGATAGAAAACCTTCATCAGGAGAGAGTAAAACAGTTCCATTGGCATGATGTAGACTCGCTTCCGAGAGATGACAGCGCCGTACTGCTGGACGTCAGGACTCCTTTTGAGTACAACAGAGGTCACGAACCGGGGTTCATAAACATTCAGGTAGATGAACTGAGGGAGCGCCTCGATGAAGTGGAAAGAGGAAAGCCTGTATATGTCATGTGCCACTCGGGTCTCAGAAGTTATATAGCCTGCCGTATACTGGCTCAGCACGGTTTTGACTGCTATAACTTCTCGGGAGGATACGGCTTCCTGCAAAGTATAAGAAAAGAACAGCAGGCCGCAGCCAATGTATACCCCTGTGGTATCGAAAAATAAACGAAGAGATCAGCAAAGCCGCTCTAAAAGAGCGGCTTTGCTTTTATTTATTCCCTGTTGCTTGCCGCCTGCGCCGCTTCGCGCTGCCTGCAGATCTCGGCCCAGCTTGGAAGTCTCGACAAGCCTTCCGCAAATTCTTTGAGCACCGATGGTATTTCTATCTTCTGAGGACAGACGGCGGAACATTTGCCGCACCCTATACACGAAGAAGGCTTCTTATCATCAGGTAGCGATTCCACAAACATGGTTACGCTGAACGCAGCATCGAATCTGAAGTCATTATATGCTCCTATCAGCCCAGGTATATCAAGTCCGCAAGGGCACCCTCCAAGACAATATCCGCATGCGGTACACGGCAGGGAATCTTTAAGATTTTCTGCAGCGGCAAGCAGCTTCTGAGTCCGATTATCATCCAGCGGAACCGGTTTTTCAAAAGTCTCTATATTCTCTCTCATCTGATCCAAATTCGACATGCCGCTTAAGACCATGGTGACGTTGTCCAGCCTCTGTATAAACTTAAACGCTACAGCGGCGGCGCTGTCTTTTGGGCAGATCTCTCTTAATCCCATTTTTCTTTCTACCTCGCCGCCGGTCAGTTTTCCTCCCCTTACCGGCTCCATAACCCAGACGGGGATATTTCTTTCTGTGAGCAGTTCATATTTTTCTTTGGCATTTTGCATGGTCCAGTCCAGATAATTTAGCTGTATCTGGCAGAACTCCATCTCTTTGCCGTATTCATCGAGAAAATCTCTCAGGTTATCAGTCTGCCCGTGACTCGAAAAGCCCAGATGCTTTATCCTTCCTATGCTCCTTTGTTTCAGAAAGTAATCTACTATGCCCCACCTCTCGTCTCTGTATACTTTGATGGAATTCTCATACACGTTGTGCAGGAGATAAAAGTCGAAGTACGAGACGCCGCATTTCTGAAGCTGTTCCTCAAAAGTAGCCGCAGGGTCATAGTCTTCGGAGATCATATGACCAGGATATTTGGTGGCAAGATAATAACTTTCTCTGGGGTATTCAGAGAGAATTTTTCCTATGATGCGCTCGGACATCCCGCCGTGATAGGGATATGCAGTATCGAAATAGTTTACTCCATTTTCTAAAGCGAAATCCACCATGCGCCGAGTATGCTCTTCATCTATTTTACCACCGTCTTTAAGAGGCAGCCTCATGGTTCCAAACCCCAACATAGACAGCTTCTTATCCTTGAAATTTCTGTATATCATGATTCCTCCCTGTCAAAGTCTTTTGTTATCTGGCAGAATCTATTTTACTCTTTCTCATATGGATGTGCAACCCGGTACGTTTCAGCAAAATAATATATGAGAGAAAAGACACCGCTGCGTCAAAGGCGATGCCGACGCCAAACAGAATCGCAATCCCCTCCAGCGTCGGCGACCATACTCCCATTTTATAAAGTACAAAGGCGCTACCATAATATATCACATTGGTCGTTACCGACTGCCACAATATATAGTGCGTTTTTCCCAGGCCGTAGAAAGTACAGTCAAACACATTCTGAACTGCATAACACATGTAAAAAGGCAGTAAAAGAATTACGAGGTGAAACAGTTTTTCACTGTCTGCATAGTTGAGCACATTCTCCATAAATGGTTTCCATAACGGTATAGTTATCACCCAGGAAGCGCAGATACATGCAGTCAAGATGAAATAGCCCGGAGAGTTTCTTTCAACAGAAATTCTATCACTGCCGCAGTCTCTTTTGATCAGTTCCCCCAGCTGTATTACGGGTAAGAGGAGCCAGCCCCAGATGAAATTATTTGCCATCCAATAAGTTCCCTGCTCGCTGACGGCATTGACCATGCGTATGATCATGATCGTATAAAAGAAATTGCGTACAAGAGACTCAAGCCCGGAAATACCTCCGATTTTTATAAAGTCTTTTACCCAGTTAAACGAAAGCCTCTTCCGGCAGAACACTGAAAGCCCTTCTCGTTTAAGAAGCAGCAGAGCCGCTGACAAAAGTACAAAGTTGACGAGAATATTTGAAATGCCTATACCGTTCACACCAAGCTGCACAGAGCAAGTAAACGAAGATACGAGAAATACATCTGAAACTACGGACAATACAAGTCTGATGCCCATGAATATGTATAAATATCTTTCTTTGCCTATCGTGACCAGCACTACAAAAATAAAACTTACCATGGTTGAAAAAATCATAGCAAAAGATTCTATACGTATGTAAACAGCCGATT
>UMEY01033055.1_pt1 | contig 11181 bp, 5 predicted proteins | sample 1964881 | NCBI WGS metagenome assembly UMEY01 (sample SAMEA4836033, study PRJEB28245) | human gut metagenome | biome: gut microbiome; material: fecal sample | place: Denmark | collected 2008 | reverse complement strand
GTATGTCCCTGACTTTCAATATAATAAATATTTGCAACATTAATCCTGACCATGCCGCCTTTCATATTCACCATGATGATCTTCGTTTTCCGCTTTTTCATCCGGCTGATAGCACGGTTAAGCCTCTGGGAAAATGCGAAATAGGACACCGGCTTCAGTACATAATCCAACGCATCCACTGCATATCCCCTGATCGCATATTGTGCCATATTCGTAATGAAAATGATCACAACCTCCGTGTCAATTTTGCGGATTTCTTCAGCAGCAGACATTCCGTCCATAAATTTCATTTCCACATCCATCAGGATAATATCGTACTGGGATTTATATTTATTTACAATCTGATCGCCGTCTGAATAGACTGTAATGTCAAACATCTCTTTGTTCTCTTTTTCATATTGATGCAGAAACTGCTGAAGCTGCTTTGCATACATTTCTTCATCTTCCACAATCGCAATGCTGATCATACCAGTCCTCCTTTTTTCCTGTTATTACAACTCCTTTCATAATAAATAATTTTCCCTCACTCTGCAAGACAAAAATCACATAAAAAAATCCCCCTTTTTTCTCTGAAACTTTTACAGATTCCTTGCTCTGCTTTTTCCAGATTTAAAAGGGGGACTTATGTCTCCAGATTACTGTTTAATTATTCGTTTACAGCCTGTTTTTTCTTTTTTCTCCAACGTACAATTACAATTGTATCAACTACAATAAGAACAACTGCAAGAATCACATCAATCATTACAAACAGTTTTGTCATATTGGTCATTCCGGTTGCCGGATTTCCATCTGCATAATATCCGCTGTTTGCTACTGTATAAAGGATATTTTTGCAAGCCTGACGCATTGCAAGAACTGCTGTTGCGCTCTCGTCTGTCAGTTTGTTGGACTCTGCACTGTTAAATCCAAGCATCAGATCATTTCCGTTTCTGATACAATGATCAGTGATCATGTAACCATAGGAACCGTCATAATCGGTTTCTACCATTCCAACGAATCCCCATTCTCCACGGAGCACGTTGTTCAAAAGCTCGTTGTTTGCACAGCTTGGCACTGTACCGATCCAGTTGAAGGAGGACATAACTGCCATTGCTTTTCCTTCAAAGCCCTTTGTTGCAAGCTCAAATGCTTTCAGATATCCTTCACGGATGGTCTGCTCAGAAGCAAATGTGAGAAGGAAGGAGCATCTGTTTGTTTCCTGATCATTTAATGCAAAATGCTTCATGTATGGATAAACACCCTTGGTGGCTGCTCCATTCATTTCATTTGCTGCCATGTATCCGGACAACAGACTGTCTTCTGAATAATACTCGAAGTTACGTCCTGCAAACGCTGTACGGTGGATGTTCATAGCGGGTCCGTACCATCCGTAGTTGTCAGCATCTACATATTCCTGTCCCATAGAAACGCCGATTTCATTTGCAAGTTCTTTGTTCCAGGTCTGAGCCATAAGAACTTCAGATGGATAAGCAGTTCCATATGCCTTTGTGATGAAGTTGTTTAATCCTGCAGGTCCATCACAGTCAGATGTGGCAATTTTACCTACTGATTTGATTTCTGCAGTCTGCCATCCACCAACATTGATCAGAGTAGTCATATCTTCAAAGCTAAGCTGGTCTAACAGCTTATCCCAGTCTGCATCGTCATAATCTTTTCCGGTAAGGTCAGCAAGCTGAAGTCCGTTGTCTGCTCCCATTTCCGGCATTTCATCAGAATCATTGTTATATTTGGTTCCATCATAAATGCCAAATACATTCTCTTCTACGGCTGCTCTTGTCTCGTCGCTCATTACATAAGCATCCTCTTCCGGCACACCGCATGCTTTGTCATAATTTGCAAAACCGTCCTCACGGGAAAGCTGCTCAAAGTCGCCTCTCGCATAATCCTCAAACTGGTTTGTTGCAACAGTTTTGTCAGAAGAGCGACCATCTTTGCTGTAATCAATATCTTCATCAACAGTGAACTTCTCTTCACCAAGAACTGTATGAGAGTCTGAACGAAGAGAAATTGTGTATTCGCCAGCCTCTAAGATATAACCGCCTCCGGAAATCTTAATACCTTCAGAATCATAGGAAGCCATATCTTCTTTGTTGATGGTAAAGGATTTTGTCTGGGATTCTCCCGGCTCAATAGAATCTGTTTTCTCGAAAGCGATCAGGTTTGCTGCTGCTTTCTCAATTCCACCGTTTGTGTAAGGTGCTGTGTAATAAATTTCCACAACATCTTTTCCTGCAACAGAGCCTGTGTTCTCTACTGTTACATCAAAGGTGACGGTATCTCCGTTATCCTTGAAATTCTCAATCTGTTTGTCAAAGGTTGTGTAGCTGAGTCCATATCCAAATGGATACTGTACCATATCCTCATACTTGATAAGACCCTCTTCAGCTGCTGTTTCATAGAATTTATATCCTACATAGATTCCTTCTGCATAGTTTACAAATCCCATGCTTCCTTCGTAAGCCGGATCATTTGCTGCGATCTGCTCTTTCAGATCTTCTACGTTTGTATAAGCATTCAGACCCATATTGTTGTAGTATGGAGTCTCTGTCAGATCCTTTACAAAGGTATCTACTGTTTTTCCAGATGGGTTTACAGAACCATTGATGATCTCGCCCAGTGCTTCGAAGCCTGTTGCACCTGCTCCAGGAGCAAAGATAACAGCACCGATCTGCTCATATTTGTCAACCCAGTCCAGTTCCATTGCATTATTTGCATTTACAACTACAATAACATTATCAAACTGGGAGCATACTGTATCCAGCATATCTTCCTCTGTGTTGGAAAGCTCGAGATAGCTTTCTCCCTCATCGAAGTCATCATAGTCTCCATTGTTTGTGTAGCTTCCTTTTACATATCCGTAATTATCCGGGGAAACCGATACTTCCTCTGCCATCTTTGCATAGCTTCCATCAATTACAGACTTCATATCGGTTGGAAGGTCTGCACCCTCTCCACCGGAACGTCCAATTACAACTACAGCTGTGTCAGAATACTCTTTTGCTTCGTCCATCAGACTGTCTGTGTAATAATCCTTTGTCGGCTCAGGAAGTGTCCAGTCCTGCTGTGCCATAGCAATTGTAGGACGGTCAGCTCTGTAGTCAGTATACATCTTGGTAAGAGACTCGTTTGTCTCATATCCGGCATCCTTTAAGGACTGCAGAATACCGATTGCTGTGGAAGAATCAGAAGATCCTGATCCTGTTCCGCCAAACAGCGGGTTTGTAGAATCCCAGCCGAATACATTCAGTTTCTTTGTATCTGAGGAAAGAGGTAAGATACCATCGTTTTTCAGTAATACCATTCCTTCTTCAGCAACCTTCTGAATGGTTGCACGGCTCTGGTCTGTAGTCTCTTGTGCAAGTACTACTTTCTTTGCGTTTAAAACACTTGATACGTTGTTGTACATCGGTCCGTAGCAGATTACATTTACAAGCACTGCAACAATTGCAATAAATGCAATGGCAGCCTGCCAGCGGATCACATGGCGGAATCCCTTTTTGGCTTTATGAGCCACAACCATTACTACGATCATCACAACAAGTAAAGCAAAGATTGCGATAACGTAGCCGATCAGCTTCTCAATATAGGATGTAAGGTCAGCCTGACTTACACCGAGACTGCTGAAAACCGGGCTCAGTAAGTTTACTAAAAATCCTGTCATAATCATTTCCTCCCTTTGTTATTTGCAGGAGCATTTTATCATATTTCAGCAGATTCTGCTGTATTTTACATAAACGGTTCTTTTTTTACATAAACGGTTCTTTTTTTTACATAAACAGTAGTTTTTATGGCATTCGTTTTATTAATCCATTCGGAAACACTTGGTGTAAAAATCAATAATCCGACCTGCTTTTTAAAATGTTCAGATTGGAACACTTTAAATTGCTACATCTTGTACATTAATTATCCTATTCTGGCAGGCTACTTTCCAAACAGAGTCGTCCCCACCCGATTAAGTCATTTGGCAACTTTTCCGATCCTTGCAAGGCTTTTGCACCACGACGGAGATAGGCTTTTAGTTTTTCGCCATAGAGGTAGGGATCTTTTCGGCGGGTGATTCCCCATTCCATAAGGAGGGCGGCTGCACCGGTAACGAAAGGCGTGGAAAAGGAAGTGCCAGTGAAGGATGCATAGCCTCCACCAGAGCGGGGAGCATAGATATCAACACCGGGAGCAACAAGGTCGGGTTTTGGATCGGGGAGGGCACGACAGCCGCGGCCAGAGAAATCAGCATAGGTGTTTTGACGGGCGTCGTAGGCGCCGACGCTGATCACGCGTCTGGCAGTGGCAGGGATTGTAAGGGTTCCCTGAGGACGTGGAAGATAGAAGGCTGTGCCTGGGTTTAGCGTTTTGCCACCTGGAAGCCACAGGAAATATTCCCCGTTTTTTATATTTCTTGCTGCTAAGATTATTTTCCACACACCGCTGTCTACATAAGGGGTTTTCTCATCCTGCGGCAGAAAATCCACATAAATCTCCTGCGTCACATGATACGGTGCCGGTTTTCCATAATAAATCAGAAGTTCCGTATTTCCCGCCTGCCAACGCTGGGCGCCCAGTGTTTCAAAAATGGGGCCAACACGCTCCCCGGCTGGATTTTCCAGATAGATTTCCATCTCATCTTCGTAATTTTTCCAAAGCTGCACATTCAAGGTTGGCTCAAAGGCACCAACTCCAAGTTCAATTTCCTGGATTTCACCTGGCGAAAGCTTTCCTCCGGTATGCAGAGCATCATTTCCATTGTTGCCCATTCCTACACAAATCACATTTTTCCCCATACCGGACACATTGTCCAGATAAGTTTCCAGCAGAGAATCGCCTCTGTGTGAGCCATAATTATTTCCAAAGCTTAAATTGAGCGCGATTGGTCTTCCAAGCCGTATAGCCTGCCGAACCAGATAATCTACACCTTGCATCAGCTCTGTAGTTCTTGGAAAAGAGTCCTGTCTTGGAATACCCATTTTCACAACCAGAAGGTCACTTTCATATGCCACACCCCGGTTCACTGCCCCACGGGAAAAATCGCTGCCAGCTGCCACTCCAAGCACAGCGGTTCCATGACCGCTTCCATCTTCAGACGGAACAAGGCGCCGCCCCTCCTGCACAGAGAGGGACAACGCCTCATTGATTTCCTCATTGGTATATTCAGTTCCTGTTGCATAGCCCTCCGGGGGATTACCGGGAATGCTCTGATCCCACAAACGCAGAATCCTGGACTTTCCATCTGCTGTAAGAAATGCAGGATGCCTGTAATCCACCCCGGAATCCACAATTCCGATCAACACGCCGCGCCCTGTCAGCTGCAGATTCCCCGGTTCATCGCGCTGTACCTGGGTAATACAGCTTGCCTCTTTTGAAAAAAGATCTTCAAAATACAGACGGGTGGGCTTTTCTATAAATTCTATCTGGGGACGTCGGGAATATTCTTCCAGCATACTTTCAGGAAGCGTCACAATGGCATACCCGCCAAGGAGAGGAACCACGGAAATTCCGGATCCACCAAGCAACGCCTCAACAGAATCACCCATTTCACTATACTTCACAATAATTTCCCACTTTCGTGTCTGCTTCTCATACCCCACATTCAGATTTCGGGATTTCTCTCTTTCCTCTTCTGTGGCATCCAGCGCAAGGTTCAAAAGATTATCCAGCTTCTGATCTGGCATATTTCCTCCATTTTGCAGCATATGCATACTCAGAATATACTTATCTTTAATTTACGCCAACCCGTTTTAAATAATACCTCAGCCTTCCTATTATATTTCAGAGCGTGTTTGAAAATCATTCCCACCATCTGTACTCCCTGCTTTATGGAATTTTTTTGCAGAAAGCCTTTTTCAAACACGTTCTAAACCCTCTGTAGATTTTCAAATACCAGTTATTTTTCCTCTACTTTCACCTTTTTCAGCAGAAAAATCATCACCAGCAGCACCACTGGGAAAATCAGTCCTACGCCCATACCCACGCGGATATTATCTCCTGCATTCTGTGTGACACGCCCCACGATTCCAGGGCCTATGCTGCCTCCAAGGTCTCCTGCCATGGCAAGAAGGGCAAACATGGCGGTTCCGCCGGCTGGAAATTTCTTAGAGGAAATACTGATGGTACCAGGCCACATGATTCCAACAGAAAATCCACAGACAATACAGCCGATCAGTCCTGCTGCCGGATTGGAGGACAGAGATGCAAGAAGATAGCAGAATACGCATAAAATTCCGGAGCCTGCCATAAATTTCATCAAGTCCATTTTATCTCCGTATTTTCCAAAGATCATACGGCTGATTCCCATCGTAATGGCAAACATGCAGGGACCGGCCAGGTCTCCAATGGTCTTGGACAGTCCAAGTGCCGCCTCTGCATAGGCAGATGCCCACTGGGACATGGACAGCTCTGATGCCCCTGAACACACCATCAGACACACGGCAATCCAGAATACAGGCTTACGAAACAGTTCCCTGATCTTCATGCCTTCCCCTTCATCCACCAGATGTTCGATGGGACAGGTGGCAAAGTTGTAAACATTAACGGCCGGAACGATTGCCCACAAAACTGCCAGCCACTTCCAGCTGTCCATTCCAAAAACTGCGAAAAACAGGGTGGAAACTGCAATGGTTCCCACAGAGCCCCAGCAGTAGAAGGAATGAAGAAGACTCATGGTCGCTTCTTTATTTTCGAAAGGACATGCTTCCATAATAGGACTGCACAGCACTTCAATCAGTCCGCTTCCAACGGCATAAACAATAACACTGATGATAATTCCCACAAAAGGATCTGGCAAAAGCTCCGGAAGAAATGCCAGCCCCACCAGTCCTAAAGCGGAACTGATCTCAGAGGTTACAATGCACACGCGATATCCGATTTTGTCCACAAATCGGGCACAAAACAAGTCAACCAGCAGCTGGGTAAAGAAAAAGCAGGTGGAGATCAGTGCAATATTTCCAAGGGAAATATGATAATCTGTGTGAAATTTCAGAAACAGCAAAGGTGCAAAATTTGCTGCTATAGCCTGGGTGATAAAGCCCATATAACAGGCTCGTTTGGTTTTCTGGTAATTTGGCATGATTGGTTCTCCTTTTTTTCTTCTTTAAAGAAGATTTTTGTCTTATTGGATTATATTATATTTAAATGTGTTTTTCATTGGATTATTTCTGATTTTTATTGTATAATATCGTAAAAACATTAATTTTCTATTTTTTCGGGGCACTTCCCAGAGCGGTTCGAAAAAGGTTTTCTGCAAAATATACCGCAAAGTGGGACGAGCAGATTGCGGGAATGATTTTCAAACAGGCTCCAGGTCTCGATTTGAGGATAAACAAGATATGAAAGAAACCAACGTATATACCAAAATTATTACCGACGAAAATTTAATGGAGACCATTCCCCACGGAAGCCAGGACTATCCCTTTCGCTACTATTATGAGCATTTAGCCCAATTTGATTTTAACTGCATAGACTGGCACTGGCATACGGAGCTGGAATTTGTGTATATTCAATCCGGAACCGTAACTGCATGGATTGGGGAAAAACAGCTGGAGCTGCCAGCTGACAGCGGCATTTTTATTAATTCCAAATTCCTTCACCGTTTTTCCTCTCCTGTGGATGCTGTCATCCCAAACTTTCTCTGCATGCCCTCTTTCCTTGCAGCTACAGACAGCTATATCTACCAGAACTATGTAAAGCCTATCGTTACATCGAATATTCCTTTTTGGATTTTTTGCAGGGAGATTTCCTGGCAGGCCAGAGTTCTCGATCTTATGAAGCAGATTTTTTCTGCGCAGATTTCCGGTTCTTCCTGCCATCTTCTGACCTCTGCCCTTATGCAGCAGCTCTGGCTGGAAATATACGAACATACAGACCTTTCCACTTCACCGGAAATCACTGGACAGTTCTCTGTAAACCGCGCAAGGCTCCAGCTGATGATGCAGTTTATTCACGAAAATTACAGAAAAAATCTTTCCTTGGATGAGATTGCTGCACAGTCTATGATCAGTAAAAGCTCTGCCTTAAACCTTTTTCGGCGCTATCTGCACATCACGCCGGTTAACTATCTAATAAACTATCGGCTGAAACAGGCTGCCCTTCTGCTTTCCCATACAGAGAAAAAAGTCAGCACCATTTCAGCCGAAACCGGTTTTCACAATGTAGATTATTTTTGCAGAGCTTTCAAAAAACACTACCAGGTGACACCTGGAGAATATCGAAAAGAAAAGTGGGATAAATAGCTGTTATTTGTTATTTTTACATTTCGCATTCAGTGCATTCACAACAGCGTCATAAAGCGGTTTCGCCTGCGGTGCAGCCCCAAGCAGCTCTGCCACTTCATAAACACCATATGCGGTTGCATACAGGCGGACTTTCTTTACCTTTTTATCAAGTACAAATGTCTTTCCAAATACCGGGAACGTGTGATCAAGGTAACAGAATCCTTATTCTCCCAGAGACACAGTCTGGCTCATGAGTGGTCACCTCCATCTGGTAATTTATTTAAACTCAGCTTAGCATGTTGCCATATGTAAAACAAGTTAGATCGTCACATAAAGATAATTGAACACCAGCTTTCTCTGATACTCATAATACTTCGCCTTTTTCTTGATCATTTCCATTACAGCACGGTCAACCTCGTCACCGCGAAGGTCGAAAGGATTGTAGGAATTGACATTATCCCGGATCCGCAGGATGCATTCACCGTTGTTGTCCATTACTTTTACGGATACATAATATTTCTTATCTGTTTCGCCGATACCAAATTTCATAATATTCAGAAGCAGCTCCTCCACGATCAGATGGATAAAGAAGGACTGTTTAAAATCAAGTTCCCATTCATCGCACAACCCTTCCAGATTCTGGGACATTTTTTCCATACTGCCTTCCTCGATGGGATAATATTCCTCAAAAACCCGGTTGGTAAAACTGTATTTTTCTTTTATGTAATCTTTTATTTTTCCAAATATCTGTATTGCAAAAACCAGCAGCAGGCAAACTCCCTCACTTATCACATACACAAGCGCAAGCCCTACGATTCCCTTTTTCTCAATCAGTAAAAATCCGGCCACCAGCATGAGAATGAAGTTACGTAAAACAGATAACCCGGAAGCATACCTTGTCTTTCCAATTGTTTGCCAGAAAGATGTCGTTACCACATTCACTCCTGCCAGAGCAACGCTTAATGCATAAATACGAAATGCAGCTGCTGCTGTTTCCAATGCAGGACCATCATTCAGACCGAAGAATATCAGTATGTTTTTTGCCCCGGCTGCAAAAAACAATGCCATAATCATTCCTGCTGCTGCAACAATCCGCAGTCCATCGTGGTACACCGCCAGCATTCCTTTCCAGTCCTTCTCACCACCTAAAATAGAGATAACCGTGGATGCTGCGGCTCCGGCACCATCAAACATGGCTCCCGGAATAGTGCTCATGGTATAAATAACGCCAAATACAGCCACAGAAAAAGTGCCATTTTCAGAATTTTCCTTTAACAGCATGGTATTAAACACCAGCATAACCACTGTCTGAAAAATAAATGCAGAGCCTACGCCAAATCCATTTTCCACATATTCTTTGATCTCATTCCAGGTGGGAATGTGAAAATGAAAGCTTAAAAGCGCCTGCTTGTTCCAAAAATGAGTAAGCAGAATCAGAGTTCCTACTGTTTCCGCAATACATAAAGACGCCGAAGCCCCAACAAGTCCCCAGTTCAGCACTTTCATAAACAGCAGATCCAGGCTTAAATTTGTGACAATAACGCCAGCTGAAGAAATGGCAGCCAGCTTTGGTGCGCCGTCTGTACGCACTGCTATGGAAAGAATATTATACACTACATAAATCGGGGCAAAAGCAAATACCACAGTCAGATACTGCAATGCCTGTGGCAAAAGCTCCGGTGTGGCACCAAGCAGACTGCATAATGCGCTGCGAAATACGAGCGATGCTGCTGCGAAAAGCACACCTGTTATCAGGCCTGCACTTAATACGGAGCCGAAAACCCGATTTGCACCTTTCAGATCTGCTTCACCAAGTTTTTTCCCAATTAAGACGCCTGCACCGCCGCCTAAGGTGATTCCCATAAGTAGATAAAGCAGAAATACCGGTGTTGCAATGTTCGCCACAGCCAGGCCGGTACTGCCTATAAAATTTCCTACCAGAGTAGCATCCACAAGGGTGGATACGGTAACCCCAAGAGAAGAACATACTCCCCAGAATAAAAAGGTTCTGTATGCACTTTTTGCATAGTTTGTTTCCATATAATTTTCCTCCTGCCCATCATTTTCCAATAATAAAATTATATCGTTCATTTCCACTTAAAACAATACTATTTCATTTCTATTGCGGAGTTATTTCCAATTACAAAACAAAACGGGCAAGTACTCTTCAAATTGCAAAAAAACGAGCCATCCTCCACAAACGCAGATTCCTGCGTTCATGTTTCAGACGGCCCGTGTAATTTTAGATTTCAACTGTTTTCACAGATCCGAATTTCAGATCTCAGCTATTTCCAACAAGTCTGGAATTTAGATCTCAGCTATTTCCAGCAAATTCGAAATTCAGATTTCAGCTAATTTCAACAGTTCCGAAATTTAGATTTCAGCTAATTTCAGCAGATCCGGAATCTTGGACTCCCAGCCAAGTGCCATGATATGAACACCCTGGCAGTATGGCTTGCACTCTTTGATAATACGTGCAGCGATCTCAACACCGGTAATTCCAGCTTTTGTCTTTTCTTTGTCTGCCTTCAGCTCCTCGATCATCTCATCCGGAACATGAATGCCGGCAACATTATTATTCATGAATTTCGCCATTCCAGCGGACTTCGGAATAATAATTCCAACCTGTACAGGTTTTCCGAACTGTTTTGCTTTTTCCATAAATTTGATAAATTTCTCCGGCTCAAATACAGCCTGTGTCTGGAAATAGTCAGCACCTGCTGCAACCTTTCTCTCCATCTTTGCAAGCTGTGCATCGACAGAATCACTGCATGGAGAAACAACAGCACCCTTGGAGAATTTCGGAGGCTCTCCAACAAGCTGGTTTCCACCAAGATCTACGCCAGACTCCAGAAGCTTCACTGTGTGAAGAAGAGATACGGAATCAAGGTCGAATACCGGTTTTGCCTGAGGATGATCGCCCATTTTAGTATGATCACCGGTAAGACAGAGAATATTGTCAATACCAAACATAGCA
>UMEY01004502.1_pt1 | contig 11190 bp, 8 predicted proteins | sample 1964881 | NCBI WGS metagenome assembly UMEY01 (sample SAMEA4836033, study PRJEB28245) | human gut metagenome | biome: gut microbiome; material: fecal sample | place: Denmark | collected 2008 | reverse complement strand
CCGCCGTGACGGGCATATCCACCATAAGTATCAACAATAATCTTACGTCCTGTAAGACCGCTGTCTCCATGAGGTCCTCCGATTACGAAACGTCCTGTTGGGTTAACGAAGAACTTAGTATTTTCGTCAATCATATCCTGTGGCAATACAGTGTCAAATACATACTTCTTAATATCTTCATGAATCTGTTCCTGTGATACTTCAGGATCATGCTGTGTTGAAAGAACAACAGCATCAAGTCTTGAAGGCTTGCCATTTTCATCATATTCTACTGTTACCTGGCTCTTTCCATCTGGTCTTAAATATTTTAATGTACCATTCTTTCTAACTTCTGTAAGCTTTCTTGCAAGCTTATGAGCCAATGAAATAGGGTAAGGCATATATTCTTCTGTTTCGTTAGTTGCATAACCAAACATCATACCCTGGTCTCCTGCACCTATAGCATCGATTTCTTCATCTGTCATTTTATTTTCTTTTGCTTCTAATGCCTTATCAACACCTAAAGCAATATCTGCTGACTGTTCATCAAGAGCTGTAATAACACCGCATGTATCGCAGTCAAAACCATATTTAGCTCTGTCATAACCAATCTCTCTAATTGTTTCCCTTACAACTTTCTGAATATCAACATATCCCTTTGTTGTAATTTCACCCATTACAAGTACAAGACCTGTTGTAATAGCTGTTTCACAAGCTACACGGCTCATTGGATCCTGTCTCATAAGTTCATCTAAAATCGCATCTGAAATCTGATCACAGATTTTATCCGGATGTCCTTCTGTTACTGATTCTGAAGTAAATAATCTTTTCTCCATTTTTTCTCCTCTCTGAAAATAAGCTTTCGCATTTGCAATTTACGAACTAATATTTAAACTCGTAAAAATTATGAATAATCTATTGTTAACTACAAGCAAAAATTAAGTCCACTGTTTTACAGCGGACTTGAAATCAAGGTATTCAAATCCTCTTATTGATCAATATTGCATTGCTCCGGTGGGCACCTTCCATCATAATCGGGGGTTGCCGTGGCATCACAGATCCTTGTATCTCCGCCAACTCTTAATAAGAGAAATATTATTTTTCTTGACAGTTATAACATTAAACAATATATATGTCAATAGATAATATTTTCTGATAGTAAAAGAACCACACCTTCCGGCGTGGTTCCTTACGTAATAAAACAAAATTCATAAAAACAGTTTATTTCTTAGTTTTAACTGACTTTTTAACCCATTTACTATAAATAGCATTTCCTGCATAGTTAGTCTTTGTAGCTCTAACTCTTACATAGTACTTTTTACCTTTCTTAAGGTTCTTAATTGTGTATGTAGTCTTCTTTGCAGTTTTTACTGTGCTCTTCTTAAAGTTCTTCTTTAATGAATATTCAACTTCATATTTCTTAATGCCTTTTACTTTCTTGAACTTTAATGTAACTGTAGCTTTCTTAGCATTCTTCTTAACTTTGTTAGCCTTTAAAGATTTAATCTTTGTAGCTTTTACTGTGTTAAGTTTCTTAATTGTAGCCTTAACTGAAGCTTCTGTAACACCAGCCTTAGTTGTAGCAAACATATTAATCTTTCCTGTTAAAGGAACGCTAAATACTGCTGCATTTGGATTTGAAGCATCCTTAGCTCCGTTAGTGCTTACGATAGCATTAGGGAACTGTACTGTTATGCTTGTCTGAATATCTTCTTCCTTAAGTTCAACTCCCATTTCCTTGTATGCAGCAAAAATGTCCACATCTTCTGCATCTAATAATTTCATTATGTCACCGTTCATATAGAATGTATCTGTAGTAACATATGTATCAAATCCCTCTACACCAAATTCTTTCTGTAAATCACCCTTTTTAATATTCTGTGAATAGTCAATTACATAATAATCTTTTCCATTCTCAGTAACAGTTTTTACATCTATACCTTCATCTTTTAATTTTGGTAGCATTAATGTAATCAAAGCTGTTACTTCAGCTTCTGATACAGTCTGTCCCTGTGCCTTCATCATCTTAATGTAGGCCTGAATAGCTGCCTGTTTGTCAATTTTAATGTTTGTAGTCATCTTAGCACTTCCATCGCTGTTAATAACTACTGTTGACTTCTGTGTGACACACCCTGTTAATGCTAATGCTAAAACAAGCATAATAGCTACTACCTTAGTTTTAATTGTTTTCATCTTTTTATCCTCCTTAAATTGAAAAAATGGTGTCCGTTTTATTACCCTGACACCATTTTATCACATTTAATATATAATTACATTAAAATTCAAAATATTCTTTAAAATATTTTTATACGATAATACATCGCTCTCAATACACTTTAAACACCGATATACGATGGTATATCATCAATAACATTACACCGATTATTTTTCTTCATTACGGAATTGAACAGGTGTCATTCCATATTTCTTTTTAAATAATCTTGTAAAATGTTCCACATTTTGATATCCAACCTTTTCAGCAATAGATTCAACTGTCATATTGCCACCCTTTAATAAAGTTCTTGCTTTCTTCATACGAACATTCTTAACTAATTCACCGAAAGTTTTTCCGGATTTTTCCTTTATATATTTTGACAAATAAGGCTTTGAAAGATGGAACTGTTCTTCTAACTCATCTAATGTTACTGTAAGATAATTAGTATTAATATAATTCAAAATCTCAGTTAATCGTTCATCCTGAAACTTTTTTTCACCTGATGCTGCAACCAATTGGTTAACAGCAACTGTAAGTGCATAAATAGATGACTTTATTATATCTTCATCGATACCAACGCCCCAATACATCTTACCATTACAGCTTATTCCCACATAAGAAACAGCCTTAGATGATGAACCTCTTGATAATGAATGCTCTTCGTATACTGATAATTCATAACTAATATCAAAATACTGTTTAAATGCATTACTTACCGCATCAAGTCTACCATTACCTGTACTCTTAACAACTCTTGTTCCTTCATTCTGTGCAATTGTTACTTCTGCAACAATTCCATTCCTCTGAACATAATGTGTTTCAGGAACACTAAATACGCTATTATCATTAATATATTTATCTTCAAAAATCTGATAAACCCAAGCAGGTGATAATTCCTTATGTTCCTTATCTGAAACATCTTTAACTGAATATCCAACTTCTTCTCTCATCTTTTCAGGTAAGGATAAACCATAGCTCTGTTTTAAGATATAGCTCACGCCACCTTTTCCTGACTGGCTATTAATTCTGATAACGTCAGAATCATATGTTCTTCCTACATCTACAGGATCAATTGGTAAATATGGAACTGTCCATGTTTCGTCTTTGCTTTCTGCTCTGCAAGCCATTCCCTTTGAAATAGCATCCTGATGTGAACCTGAAAATGCTGTAAATACCAAATCGCCTGCATATGGCTGACGTGGTCCAACTTTCATTCTTGTAACACGTTCATACATTTCACAGATTTCCGGCATGTTGCTAAAATCAAGATGTGGATCAACACCGTGTGAAATCATGTTCATAGCCAAAGTAACTATATCAACATTACCTGTTCTTTCACCATTTCCAAATAAAGTACCTTCAATTCTGTCTGCTCCTGCCAAAACACTTAATTCTGCAGTTGCAACACCACAACCTCTGTCATTGTGAGGATGAACTGAAATAGTTACCGCATCACGATATTTTAAATTCTTATGCATATATTCAATCTGAGTTGCAAAAACATGTGGCATGGCATTTTCAACTGTTGCAGGTAAGTTAATAATAACCTTGTTATCCTGTGTTGGTTTCCAAACGTCAAGCACTGCATTACAAACTTCCAATGCATAATCCATTTCTGTGCCTGAAAAACTTTCAGGGCTATATTCAAATGAAAAGTTTCCTTCTACTTCATTAGCAAGCTTCTGTAATAATTCTGCTCCGTCAACAGCAATCTTCTTTATTTCATCTTTACTCTTTTTAAATACCTGTTCACGCTGTGCCACGGATGTTGAGTTATATAAGTGAATAACTGCGTGCTTTGCACCTTTTACTGCTTCAAAAGTTCTCTTAATAATATGTTCTCTTGCCTGTGTTAAAACCTGAACAGTAACATCATCGGGAATCATGTCACGTTCAATTAGGGCCCTCATAAAATTATATTCTGTTTCTGATGCTGCAGGGAAACCTACTTCAATCTCTTTAAAGCCAATCTTAACTAACATCTGGAAAAACTCTAATTTTTCATCTAAACTCATTGGCTCTATAAGTGCCTGGTTTCCGTCTCTTAAGTCTACACTACACCAAATAGGTGCTTTATCTATATATTCTTTCTTAACCCAATCATATGTTGGTGTAGGTGGCATAAAATACTGTCTTTTATACTTTCCAAAATTCATCTTAAAATCTCCTTTTCAATCAATTAAATAATATATTTTTAGGTTCCTTATGTCAAGATTTGGTAGGTTCTTAATATACTAAATAGTTCGCTTGCTAACTTTCTCGCAAGTCAGAACGAAAAAAACCCTGCACTTCCAATTAGGAAATGCAGGGACGTATTCTCTACCTACGCGGTACCACTCTGCTTCATGTTATACATGCTCTCTAAGGATGCCTTTGACATCCGCTCCCTTTAACGGTGGAATCCGTCCAAGCCTACTCTTGAAATAGTAAGATTATTTCGTCCGTCTTACTATCCAAACCATTCAGCCGGCAGCTCCAAGGTGAGTTCATTGCATCGCTTCTGCTGTCTTACACCTGCCGACAGCTCTCTGTTAACCACTTAACAACTACTATTCCTTTTCAAAGCCTTTTTTATTTTTAGGATGGTCTAATATTAACATACGCAAATTTGTTTGTATAGTGACAATTTTAATCAGTTTTATTGATTTTTTTTAATCAAGTACTCATCCAACCTTTAATTTAAACTTGCGCTCTTCTTTTTCAGAATCTACTTTTGCAATAATTGCTCCAAGACCTGAAAGCTTCTCTTCGAATCTTTCGTAACCTCTCTGGATATAAACAATGTCATCTACTACTGTAAATCCGTTAGCTGCCATGCCTGCAATAACAAGTGCTGCTCCTGCTCTAAGGTCTGGTGCTGCAACCTGCGCCCCTGCAAGACTTCCAACACCTGTAATAAATGCTGTATTGCCTTCTACCTTCATTATTGCACCCATACGTGTCAATTCATCTACATATTTAAATCTGTTTTCAAAAATACTTTCTGTTACTGTACTGCTACCGTTGGCCATTGTAAGAACAACTGCCATCTGTGGCTGCATATCTGTAGGAAATCCCGGATAAGGCAAAGTCTTAATCTTTGCACTTCTAATGAAATCTCCTGCCTTAACGCGTACTGCGTCATCATATTCTATAACTGTGCATCCCATTTCAATAAGCTTAGCTGAAATACACTCTAAATGTTTAGGAATAACATTCTTAATCAAAACTTCCCCACCTGTAGCTGCTGCAGCACACATAAATGTACCTGCCTCAATCTGGTCAGGAATAGTTGAATATACTGTTCCGTGAAGTTCACGAACACCTTCAATTCTAATCTTGTCAGTTCCGGCACCTCTTACATTAGCTCCCATACTGTTAAGCATATTGGCAATATCTACTACATGAGGTTCCTTAGCCGCATTCTCAATTACTGTCTTTCCTTCTGCCCTAACTGCTGCAAGCATAACATTAATTGTTGCTCCAACAGAAGATGTGTCAAAAAAGATATGGTTTCCAACTAAACGTTCCGCCTGAGCATTAACCATACCATGATCAGTAATAACATCTGCTCCCAAAGCTCTAAATCCCTTAAGATGCAAGTCAATAGGTCTGCTACCGATTGCGCATCCACCCGGAAGAGCAACCTCTGCCTTGTTAAACTTGCCCAAAAGAGCACCAAGCAGATAATATGAAGCTCTAATCTTTCTCATTTGCTCATATTCTACTACATGTGTTCTAATTGTTTTTCCGTTAATTGTTACTGTATGTCTATCTATTCTATTAACTGTTGCTCCAATGTTTGCAATAGCATCTATCAACTGATTAATATCACTAACATCAGGCAAATTCTCTATTGTCACGTCTTCATCTGTCATTATTGCTGCAGCAAGTAATCCTAATGCAGCATTCTTTGCTCCGCCTATTTCAACTTCGCCATTAAGTGCTACTCCACCTTTTATTACAAAACGTTCCATTCTTTACTCCCGGTATATATGTATATTTTATATCAAACAGGGATTGGTCACAATTAAGCCCTCTCCCACCAATAATTATCTTTGTATATCTACACAATTATAGCACAATATCTATCTTTGTAAACATAATAAAAGCACAATATATATAAATTTCAGCGATTTTTTTGGTCAATTTTTATAAATTGTGCTTTACTATATTATTACATTATGATAATTTTCAAAATGTGTTACCTGTTACTAACATACTCAATAGGATTAACCCTTTTTCCATCCTTTACAACTTCAAAGTGAAGATGTGGTCCAGTGCTAAACCCTGTGGAACCGCTAAGTGCTATGACCTGACTTTGTTCAACTTTTTCTCCCTTTGAAACTTTCACTTCCGAAAGGTGGGCATATCTGGTTTTGAACCCGTTATTATGATTAATCAAAATATTATAACCATAACTTTCACTAAAATAAGCCAATTCAACCACGCCCTCTGCTGCCGCTCTCACCTTTGCGCCCGTATTAACAGCCCAATCGTGTCCATTATGACTTGCAGTTCTTGAAATTGTATCTCCAAAACCTGATGTGGTAATTCCACCCTTTACCGGTTTTTTCAAAACGAAATTATTAACATTTAGATTTTTCTTGTTAATAACTTTTGTTTTGCTATTAACATTTATATTTTCTATGTTAATAGCTTTATGATTTTCTTTTAATGTTAGAACCTTTGCTGTAGTCTCTTTCACCCGGTAGTCATTATTTTTTGCAATAAATCCATATGCATATATTTCAACTGCCAATTGGTAAAAAGTCAAAATCATAATCATAGTCACCATAAATACTGCTATGCAGACGAAAGCGCTTTTATGTGATTTTTTATTAATAAACATTATTTTATCCCCCTAAAAATAAATGTTCTATTCTTTTAGCTAATGTCCGTATGTATTTTTTGTTTTAGCAAATTATATAATTTGTTCTAAAATCCCCTCTGACGTAATTTTGTTACAACCTTATCAACTGTTTTTTCAACAGAACAATGATTTTCGCTAATCACAATATCAGCATATTTTTCATATAAAGGACATCTTTCATCATAAAGGTCCTTTAATGTCTGTCCTTCTTTTAAAACCACCCCACGCTGCTTAAGATTTCCTAATCTTCTCTCTAAAGAGTATAGGTCTAATTTTAAATAAACTATTGTTGCTATTTCTGATAAATGTTCCATTGCCTCTGTGCAGTAAACAACGCTTCCTCCTGTGGAAATTACTGCCTTCTCAGGATTCAATGACTTGTTCACGTCATTTTCTACCTGAACAAAGCCCTCTGTTCCACGCTCAGCTATGATTTCTTTCAAAAGTTTGCCGTACTGCTCCTGAATTACAAGGTCAGCATCTATAAACTGATATCCCAGTATTTTTGCAATTATTACTCCTATTGTGCTTTTTCCTACTCCCGGCATACCTATTAATACAATATTTTTTTTCATTTCAGTCTCCTTTTGTTGGCAAAATTGCTACCATCTTCCATTGCCAAATTGTTTGTTTTTTCTGTTTGTATCTTTTATTTTATAATCTTACTTAAATTTTTTGCTTTTGTTTTTTGTTATTCTTCATAATATTTTTTGTTTTTCATGTCTACTGTTTTCTCAGCTAACAGGCTTGCTCTTTTTATTTTGTCCTCGCCGTATTTGTTTTTGATGGCATCTAGTGCCTTGTCCAGTTTTTTCATTTTTTCTCTGGATATGTTGGTTGTGGCGTTTTGTTGTTTTTTTGTGGTTTGCGCCATTATGTCCATTATGGACATTTGTTCTAAGGCTCCCTGTTCTTCTAAGTTGGCGGTTCGTATTCCAAGCAGGCGCACGCTTTTGTTTCCGTCTTTTTCCCAAAGTTCTCTAAAAAGTTCTTTTGAGAGCTGGTATATTTCTGTGCCTGAGTCTGTGCATCTATCAAGTGTTGTCTGCCTTGATGCTTTTATGAAGTCGTTATATTTCACTTCTACAGCTACTGTTTTTGCCATTTGTTTTCCTTTTCGAAGTCTACCGGCTACTTTTTCTGACAGTTGAAGTAGGATTTTTTCTATTTCTTCCATATTATCAAGGTCATATGGCAATGTGATGGAGTTGCCCACTCCTTTTAGTTCTTCACGCTTGGTATTTACCACGCTTTTATCTATTCCATTGGCGTATTCCCAAAGTATTTTTCCATGCTTTTTCAGGTGCGCCTCCAAAATATATTCAGGGCTTGTTGCCAGTTGGCCAATATTGTATATTCCAAGTTTGTGCAACGTGTTTACACTTGATTTACCTGCCATATAGAGTTCTTCAACAGGTAGTTGCCACATTTTTTCTTTTATTTCTCTTCTATATAATGTATGAACTTTGTCAGGCTTAGTAAAATCTGATGCCATTTTTGCCAAAACTTTCACATCGGATATTCCTACGTTTACGGTAAAGCCAAGTTTCTCTTTTACTGTGTCTTTTATTTTGTACGCACATGCTAATGGCGATGGATACTCGTTTTGTATTCCCGAAAAATCCATATAGCACTCATCCACGCTTACCTGCTCAATGTCAGGTGTAAATGTTCTAAGCAAATCCATTAGTTTATGGCTTTGTTCATTGTAATAACCGTGCTCCGGCGGAACAATCAGTATGTTAGGGCACTTTTGCAACGCATTGGCTATAGGCTCACCTGTAACTATTCCAAACTTTTTTGCGGAGATGGATTTTGCCAAAACTATTCCGTGTCGCTTTTCCCTGTCACCGCCTATGATGGCAGGAATATTTCGTATGTCGATTTTCTTTTCATCTTTTGCTGCTTCTTTAAGCAACTTTACTGCTGTCCAACTTAAATAAGCTGAATTTACATCAATATGAAATATTATTCCCATATATTGCCATCCTTAAACAGTTATTTTGATTAAATTATTTTTCATTCTTGCTTGGCAAATTAATTTCTCTTTATCTGTCAAACTAATCTTTAGACATTTTTGAATATTTATTTGTTTTTTCTGTATCTCTTTTTTGCTGCTTTTTTCTTAATTACAGAATATCCAAACTTGCCTATTTTTTTACCAAGACCATAATACCAGCCGTGAGAATATACAATCGGCTTTGCCTTTTCAAAACTAAATGTTCCATTTTCGTCCATATATTTTTTGTCCGCGTGTACGCAAAGTACTTTCGCCACAAACATATCGTGACTGCCACATGGAACAACATCTGTTACCTTGCATTCAATGTTTACAGGACTTTCCTTAATCAAAGGTGCCTTAACATATTTTGCAGGTTCTTTTGTTAATGATGCATTCTTAAACTTGTCCTCATCCTTACCTGACTTTACTCCACAATAATCTGTGGCATATGCCAATTCTTCTGTTGTCAGATTGATTACAAATTCCCCTGTTTCTTTTATCATATGATGTGAGTATCTTGAAGGTCTTACTGAAACGTAAACCATTGCCGGGTCTGAGCATACCGTTCCTGTCCACGCAACTGTCAACACATTATCATTTCCCTCATCATCTGCCACCGTAACCAAAACAGATGGAAGGGGATATAACATATTTCCCGGTCTCCAAATTTCTTTTGACATAGTTTCCTCCATTATTTCCTTGAATCATTTTTTATTTTGTCTTTACTTTTTTTGTTTAAATTTTTATTTGATTTTTCCTTCAAATTATTTTCTTTTTTGTTTTTCACTTAATTTAACATTCTTAATCTTAAGATTTCCATTGTCTATGCTGTACGTAATCTTCAATGTTGCCTTACAACTTCCTGAATATTTGTACACATAACTTGTATATGTTGCAATGTCAGTTGTACATGTGTAGTCATAGTTGTATGTAGATGTTACCTGAAAATCTTTACTTTTACTGTCGTATTTTATTGTACTATTCAAATCATTAATTTTAAAATCAGATACCTTGTACTTGTCTATGTTCTTCTTATCCGACCAATAAAGACCTGACATTGTTTCTTCTACTGTTTTTGATACGGATTTTTGAAGCTTTTTGTCATCTGCAAATGCCATAAGTTTTTTATCGCTTTTGCTTCTGTTTCTTGCGGCACTATAATATTTATTCATAAAATCCGTAACGCTGTTTGTTATTTTTGAAGTGTACCGGTCATTTGCTGTGTACCAACTCTTTGTCAAATCCACTTCCATATCTTTTTTTATAACATTTGCAAGTGTATTTTTTGCACAATATTCATTCTCACATGTTATTTTATAATTTCCATTTAAAATAGCCTTAAAATTATATATTTGAATATTATTTTCTGTTGTAATATTTGCGTCTTTATCTGTAATTTCAATTCCTGCAATTGTAAGCTTGTCTCCCTGTGGAATCTTTATTGTAAGATTTTTAACTAGCATTTTTTCAATATCTACCTTGTAGTCAGGCTTTAACTTAGGCAGATGCATCTTCTTATTTAAATAAATATTCATATTCTGAGAGCTATCCGTCTCATCATCTGTGCATTCAATTGTTACCACATATTGTCCGTCTTCTTTTCTAGGATCGTTAATCTTGTAAGAATCTATTGTCATTGATTCTCTTGTTTTCTGCATTATTTCCTTGTATCTGTCTTTGCTAATATAGTAGCCGTCTTTCTTGTCCAAAAGATTGTACATTGTGTCATAATCCTGTTGCATAAAAGCTCTAAAATATGTAACCGCCTGCTCCGTCGGATTGGAAACGTGTTTAACGTAGGCTGCAAAAGCTCCTATTCCCATACACACTGCAATAAAAAACAGTATGCTTATAAGTCCAAAAATTCTGCTTTTATATATTTTTTTTAATATTTGTTCCATTTTAATCCCCTAATTATTCTGCTATAATTTTTACTATATTAAATGTTACCCATTATCCTTGATTTTTGCAAGGCTTTTATGTATCATTTATTTATTATAGACGAGGTGTAAAATGGATAAAAAATTATTATTTAATGAAGCTCTTACTTCATTGGTAGACTTTGCTGCTGCCAATGCTAACCATGTAACAATGGATGATGTAAAATTATATTTTAAAGATTTAATTGATGATGATAGCCAG
>UMEY01036936.1_pt1 | contig 11251 bp, 3 predicted proteins | sample 1964881 | NCBI WGS metagenome assembly UMEY01 (sample SAMEA4836033, study PRJEB28245) | human gut metagenome | biome: gut microbiome; material: fecal sample | place: Denmark | collected 2008 | reverse complement strand
ACATGTAATAAGTTGTTAGAAGTATTACAGCAGTACATTATGTCAGAGTATTATGATGTATTCAATCCGAAGAAATACCACAGAACCATGCAGTTTTATAGATCAGCTATGACAGAGATGTTATCAGAGACTTGCGGTATTATATTTATGAATCCTGATGTTATGTATTATCCGATACAAAAAACTGGATGGTCATGGGATGGGGCTTTACAGATATATGAAGCAAATGAAGGCTCTCATGGAGGATGGACAACGGAAGAATCTGTTAAGCATAAGTACTTTTATGAGTTTGAAAAGTATTGTGCTAAAAATGCAGTTAAAATGTTAAAACAAGATTTAATAAAACAAGGAGTACTAATTAAATAACTGGAATAGTAGGTGTAATAGCCTACCTTTCTACTTCCTAATATCTATATCACATAGATATTTTTTTTATTTTCAGAAAGGAAACGACAATGAGCGAATTTCAAATAGGATTGGTTGCACGTCTTGACAGTTCTAAGTCTAAACAGCAACTAAATTCAGATATAGAAGCCTTGAAAAAGCAACTTACAACAGTTGAAGTTCAAGCAAAATTGGGTAAAGATGTCGTTACAAATCTTACTCAACAACTTAATGCGGTTCAGATAAATCTAAACAATGTCAAAGTAGACCAGACCGCAATTAATAATATGATTTCTCAGTTTAATACTGCATTTAGCAAAGTAAATATTAATCTGGGAAATATCAATACAAACGGAGCTACACAATCTGCACAGAAAACAGGTCAGCAGATAGGTAATCAGCTCGGCAATTCTATCAATCAGAGTCTACAGGCAAATCTTAATCATGTCAAACAAGATATTCAAAATATATTTTCTTCATTTTCAGTACAAAAATTAAATAACGCTGATATATTCAAGAACTTTAATCTCAATAGAGCAAAGATTGATCCGTCCGTAACAAAGGATGTACAGTCTCTAACAGCAGAAATTAACAAACTAGCTCGTGAAGCATTAAAAACTAACTCTGACAGTGCATGGGAAGGTATTACACAGAAGATAAGTAATCTTTCTGATGTGCTTAACAAGTTTGGAGCTACAAGAGATTTAAGTAGTTTTAAAGAGCAGATGGACTTACTTGATTATTTTCAAGGAAAGAAAATCTTTGTAGGCGACAAAGCCGAAGCAATACAAAACACTGGAATGTCAATACGTGAGCTTAATAATCAATTCAGAAACTTAGGTGTTACATTTACAACAGTAGAGAATGGCTCAACAAAACTTGATGAGATATGGAGTGAGTTATTTAATATCAAGCCTAGTTTTCAAGGTATTGATTCATTTGGCGGTCAGATAAATGCGGTTGTAAATGAACTTAAAATAGCCAAAGAAGCTATGTATGGTGATAGTAATTTAATGCCTGCTCAAAGAACAGGTGCGACTACCACATACTTAAACGCATGGCTTGAGATGTTGGAAAAGCTCTCTCAAAGGATTGAAATACTTAAGACAGAACAAGCTAATCTACAAAATCAGATGGCACAAGCATCTAATAATGCCACTAACGCTGTCGTTGCTAATCAGCAGAAACAACAGCAGGCATATCAACAGACAGGCAGTGTAATTCAAGCAGTTACTTCTAATACATCAGTTATTGGTAATATGCCAAAAGAAGCAAGTGATATTGGAGACGCAAAAAATCAACTTAGTCAGTTATTGCAAAATGAAAAAGCTGTAATTGCCACAACTCAACATTTTGACAATGATGGTATGATGCGAACTTTTACACTGAATGTAAAACGTGCGACTGGTGAAGTAGAGTCTCTTAACTATGCTTTTAGACAAGTAACAGATAACAATGGGAATGTTACTGATACATATTTTGAGAACACAAGCTCTCATCTCAATGATTCAGGAGCTATTAAGCAGATAGACGCTATTGAAGAAGCATTCTCTGATTATACAACAGAGATTGCTAAATTCAAGTCAACAAATGCTGAAATACTTAGTGGTCTTGATACACCATTAAAAGATTTTGAGACTAAACTTGCAGGACTGAAAACAGGTGCAAGTACAGTCAATGAAGTCAAGAGTGCATTTAATTCACTTAATACGGAAGCTGCCAAGATTACACAGAATTTTAGTAAACAGCTTAGTCCTATTGATCGAGCAGTATCTAAAATTGCAAATGGCGAAGAGACTATTAAGGGATTACGTGCGGAGCTTAAAGGACTTGACAATGCACCAAAGGATTTATCAAAAGAACTTAATCAGTGTGTAACAGCATTACAGAAAGTCAAGGACATTGAAGCTAAAGAAGGACGTACTGAAAATTGGTCAAAGGCTTATAAACAGTGGGCAGAATCAATTGATACAGTAACATCAAAGATTAAGACTCTTAAAAAGGAACAGTCTAATGTTGCTTCTACACAAGTATTTAATACAAGTGACTTAAAAGCGAATAATATAGCTTATATGAGTAAGGTTCATAATACCATTGAAAAGCAGATGGTAGAGATAAACCGACTCGCTAATGCTAATGGTTGGTCTGATGTAAAGGCTACTGGTGTTGAAGAAGCAAGCGGTAAGATACAAAAACTTACTCTTACAGTGCGTGATGCCGAAGGTGCTTTAAAGCAGTTCAATATGCAACGTGAGAAGATACAAGGAAACGGCAAGGCACAAGCAGGACTTGTACAGACTGGTGATGTAAAGGTACTTGAAACTGCGGTACAGTATGCAGAAAAACTCAAATCTATTGAGAGTTCTATGGGGCAGTTTGGAAACACTACTACCTCTATTGCAAATCTTGAAAACTCCTTTACAAAATTAGGACTTTCTACTGATGAAGTAAATTCTAAAATGGAAGCGGTTAGGACTGAATATGCTACTTTGCAGAATATGATGAGTAATGGTGCAAGTGGTAATGAGATAGTAAATCAGTTTGAAAAAGTGAACAGTGTGTTAAAAGAAACACAGAACTCTTTGAAACAGACCAAAGCGGATTATAGCTTACTTGCAACAGAATATCAGAGATTAACACTTGCAAATGACATAGAAGAGTGGAATCAGAAAAATACTGCTGCGACTCGTGAGGTTATAGCACAGAATGAAATTTACATTTCTTCGCTTCGTGATTTAGATGTTGCTATGACAAAAGTTGAGCATAATAATATAGCTACTTCATTTAAGCAGACAGAAAATTCAATGCGAGCTTTAAATAAACTGGGAGCAAGTTTTTCAAATCAGCTTAGACAAGCTATTGACTCATTTAAGGTGTGGGTATCAGCTACAACAGTTGTTATGGGTGCAGTTAATCTCATAAGACAGATACCAACAGTTGTTAATGAACTTGATACTGCATTGGTTGATTTGAGAAAAACTACCACCATGACAGATGCACAGTTAAAAGAGTTCTATACAGATGCACCTAATATTGCAAAGCAAATGGGTGTAGGTACTAAAGCTATTATTGAGCAAGCATCGGCATGGTCACGTTTAGGATACAGCTCAAAGGATGCTGCTACAAAGATGGCTAAGTATTCTGCTATGTTCAAGACTATTTCTCCTGGCATGAATCTTGATGACGCAACTAATGGTCTTGTGTCAGTGATGAAGGCTTTTAATATTGGTAATGAGAATGTGGATGATGTTGTTGACGGAATTATGTCAAAAATCAACATTGTTGGTAATACTCAAGCTGTAGATAACAGTGATATAGTGGACTTCCTTACAAGGTCATCAAGTGCGATGGCAGAAGCAAACAATACTCTTGAACAGACAATAGCCCTTGGTACTGCTGCGACAGAAATCACAAGGGATAGCGATTCCGTAGGAAATGCCCTCAAGACAATTTCTATGCGTGTGCGAGGATATGACGAAGAGACAGAAGCCTACACTGGTGATGTAGAGCAATTAAGCGGTGCAATTGCAAATCTCACAAAAACAGCAAAAACACCGGGCGGTATTTCGCTTTTTACAGATAGTTCAAAGCAGACATTTAAGAGTACATATGACCTCTTGAAAGAAATCTCCCAGATATATTCACAGCTTTCAGATAAGAACCAAGCACAGTTGCTTGAAGTATTAGCAGGAAAGCGTCAAGGACAGATCGTAGCTTCGATCATAGATAATTTCTCTGCGGCTGAAAAGAGTATGCAGTCAATGACAAATTCAGCCGGTAATGCACAAGCCGAGATGGATATTGCTATGGATTCTATTGATGCAAAGGCTAACAAATTAAAGCAAACTGGTGTTGCAATATCTGAAAATCTGTTATCACGAGATAACGCAAAGACAGTACTTGAAGTTGCCAATGGCATAGCCGAAGGTTTTGAGCTTGCCACAAAGCACTTAGGACTTTTCAAGACAGCATTATTAAGTCTTAGTGTTGTTGGAAGTGTAAAGAACATAGGACTCTTTAAGACAACAAAGAATGATAGTGAGACTTCTTTATCAGGTCAGAAAATCGTAACAGCATTTACATCAAGAAAGATAGCACAGGAAGAAGCCACTAAACAAACAGCACTTGATATAGAGTGTTTACAGAAATATGAAGCAGAATGTCAAAAAGGCTCTGTATCAACAGAGACATTTGCAACCACAATGAAAGGTGCATCTGTTGAAGCTCAAAAGTATGCAGTAAATATCAAGAATGGCACAGGTTCAGCACAGACATTTGCTACAAATCAGAAAGCAATTCAAACATCTGTCGCAAAAACTGGTGTAGCTTCAAAAGTTGCAGCAGTGGGGCTTAATATTTTTAAGACCGCATTGAATATGGGTATAATGCTCGGAGTATCAGAACTTATTACTGGTGTAATAGAACTTGCCACATATTCAGATAAACTTGCTGATAGCGCACAATCACTTGGTAATGATTTTAAAGATTCAGAGAATGATATTTCTAATTATAAAGACAGAATCCAAGAGCTTAATGATAAGATAAATGATTCTTCTACACCATATGCAGATGTTATTCAAGCTCGTAAAGACTTAATGACTATACAGAATGAAATGATTGAAAAGTATGGTGATGAAAAAGGCGCAATAGAGGATATTACCAATGCAGTCAAAGGTCAAGCTGATGCGTTTAATAATCTTAATATGACACAGTATAATAAGATGGTTAACGATTTCAATAAGACAGGCGGTATTGTTGGTAAAATTCAAAATGCTTTTGTAGGCTCAAACTTTGAGCAGATGAAGAAAAATGAAAAATCTTATTCAGATAAAATTGATATGAGTTACAATTCAGAGCTTGATAATTATATCAAGAGTCTGGGGGCTAAACAAGTTATATCTGATAGAGGTTCATATTTTGAATTAAATGGTGCTCTTGAAGAAGTATATGAGAAAATGCAGAGTATTCAAGAGGTTGCTAATCAATTAGGCGAAGATAAATATGCCAATAGATTATCAGACCAGATAAATGATGCGCAAGAGCTTACTGATAAGTATAAAGATATGTATGATGCGTATGTGCTTTATGAGCAAGTATTGAAAGATACTGATTATTCAAGTGCATATCAAAAGGCTATGTCGGATTATCAGAACTATCAGAAACAAGCAACAGAGAATGGTCTTGATTCAGAAGAAGCAAAGAAAGCATCGGAACAGTACGCTCAGAATATGTCAGAAGCCATACAGAAAGCTCTTGAAAATGGCGATGATGAAGTTGCTAATTATTTTGAGAGTTTATATCCTGACCTTCAATCTGTTGTCGAAACATGGAAATTCAAAGCAAAAATCACTCCAGAATGGGATGATGGCTCAAAGAATGACAACTACGATAAAAAGACTGATAAAGAGATGAAAAAGGCTCTTGGGGCATTTAATAATGCGGAAGAGATTAAGAACTTCAACTCTGATACGGCAACAGAAAAACAGAAAAATGCAATGACAACATTGCAGAAAATTGCCGAGCAAAATTTCCACAATGATATTGATGCTTTGGTTGATGCTGCGGTTCAGTTATATGATTTTAAGACGCAAGGTGAACAAGACTTTATTAATAGGATAAATGGCAAATCGTTAAATAATAATGTTCCAGATAATCTTACAGCCGGTGCATCAGCAACTTTATCCAATGATTCAAGATTTAATGAAAGCGAAGCTATCAAATTTTATAAATCTCTTAGTGAAGAACAACAGAAACTTGTTAATAACCAAGCATTTGTAGATGCACTTAACGAACAGAACGATTCATTAAAGGATGGAAAATGGTCTGCTGATAGTTATGCAAATGCTCTTAAAGAAGTTGAAAATGCTGAAAATACAGAGTCTAGTATCCCTTCTTTCTCTACTCTCTTTGATGGTTCAGATTTTGGTGATCGTATTTCGTATCTCAGTCAGCAATTTCAGAATGGTAAAATTTCAGCACATGATTATTTCCAGTCGATTCGTGATGAATTAGCTAATACAGATTTTAGTGAGTTTACGGATCAAGCTGCGGCTGCACAACAATTCTTTACGGATTCCACACAGCAAGTAGCTTCTGGTATGTCAGACCTTATTAATAGTTATAATAAGGGAGAAATATCAGCTACGGAATATCTTGATGGATATACTTCTATGGCTGAAACGTTGTCTGCTCTTACTGATGATTTACAAAATAATTCAGCAGCATGGAACGAAAATGGTGAAGCTATATCTGATGGAACAAATCAAGCTCTTGACAATGCTCAGAGTGACCTAGCTTCGGCTATTGAAGGCATCAATCAGTATCAAGACAGTATCTATTCACTTGAACAGATTACAAGTGGGGCTATTACGGCTGGTTCAGATGAGTTTACTGCTCATGCACAGGTTATTGCAGAGGATTTAGCTTATATTGTTCAAAATGGCGGTTATATGGCTGACCAGATTGCAAGTACTATGGGAACAACCACTTCCGAGATTGCAAATAGTCTTACTAATAGTGTAGATAATCAAGCTTTAGCATCACAAGCAATAGCAGGTAATACTAACGCTTCTATTGAACAGATGGCAAATGCTGTAAGTACATTATTTGCTGAACTTGGTAATCAGATAGGCAATTTCAAAGCTACAATAAATTTTGCCCCAAAAGTAAATGGAGTTGAACATTTCTCAGCCATTAAAATTGGTGGCAAAGAGGTTGTTGGCGGTGATATTCCGAACCTAACTTATGATATTAAGGGAAGTTCTTCTTCTCTTAAATCAATTGGCTCTGCTATATCTAGTTTTGGTAAAGTTTTATCTTCTAATATAGCAGCACAAAAAGTAGATTATAAGAAATTCAGTACTACTCCAACAGATTCAAGTGGTAAGGAACGAAAGTATACTCCTAGTAAGGGTGTAACTAATAATTATAACAATAAGCTAAAAAACAACAAATCTTCTGGCAAGTCTGGTTCTGGTGGCTCAGGTGGTAAAAATTCTGGCGGCGATGCCGAAAAGCAGAACGAAGAATATCTTGATAAATTCATGGCTTATCAGAAAGCTCTTCTCGAAGCAGGTAAGATAACATATCAGCAGTATTCACAGTATGTTTCTGATGAACTTGAAAGAATGTATAAGAATGGTAAAATTTCTGCTAGTAAATACTATTCTGCTGTCAAGGACATGATTGATGAGCAAAAATCTATCTATGATGCCGCACTTAAAGGTGTCACAAAACTTCTCGATGATGAAATTGATAAATGGAAAGATAAGATTGATGTTATTGAGAAGAATAATGATAAACTTAACGAACAGAAAGATAAATACGACTCTATCTTATCAGCAATTCAAAAAGTATATGATGATGAAATCAAAAAAGCTAATAAGAAAAAAGATTCTATTCAGGATGTCATTGACGCTATGTCTGATGAAAATGATGAATATGAACGTCAGAAAAAGTTACAAGAAGCTATTTACAATCTGAATAAAGCAAATTCTCAAAAGACAAAATATCTTTTAAAGGATGGTCAATTTGTATATAGTACAGACAATTCTGCTATTCGTGATGCTCAAGATTCATTGCATGATGCACAATATGATGTAGATGTTGCTAATTTAAAGAAACAACAAGACGATATTGATAATTATATTGATACTCTTAATGAGTTTAAAGATAAGTGGAATGAAATATCCGATGCTTTTTCAGAAGCACAAGATACTATGAATCTTAAGCAATACTTAGGATCAGAATATCAACGTATAATTCTTTCAAACAATCTTGCGGATATCGAAAATTTCAAAAATCAATATGTTGCTATTGAATCACAAATTAATAGTAATGAACAACTAAAAACAAGCTATGAAGAAAAAGTTGATTATTATAATAATTTAAAACAGCAATGGGAAGATTGTACTTCTAAATACGATGACGAAAAGAATAAACTCTACGCTTCACAAATTCTTGGTGCTAATTGGGAAGCTGAAGTACTAAGCGGTAGACAACAGACACTTGCTAATTTCACATCAGAATATGAGAGACTTTGCCAGAGACAAGCCGATGCTGCTGTAAATGCTGCCAATACGGAAGTACAAGCTGCAAAAAACGCTGCGGCTGGTATTGCCTCTGCTTCTTCAAGTGTTGCAAGTTCTGGTGGAGGTAGTAGCTCAGGTAGTAGTAGTTCATCAACACACAAAGTAACTTATGATAAAAATAATAACCCGAATAAACCTGCGCTGAAGTCTAATGATTATTGGACTTATGAAAAGCTAAGTAAAAAAGGTTATTTCACAAGCGGTCAGGCATCAAGCCATATTAGTGATTATGCTTCCAAGGGTGCGAATGGTTTTACACAAATCGGTAACAAATATTTTATTGTTAAGTGGATTGCAAATGCTGGTTCTCCAGCTAATGCTTCAAAAGCAAAGAATAAACTTGAAAAAGATAATCCTAAGAAAATAGGTAAATATGGTTATGCTAAACGTTATCATAAAGGTCTTGAGCTTGGTAAGATAGAGGCTCTTCCAAAAGATAAGGCTTTTGATTTGGTACAGGACGTAGGTATTAATGGACTTAAAGCTGATGAAGTACCGATTATCGCAAAAAAAAGGGAAGCTGTTATTACTGAGGAACAGATTGAAAATCTTGCTAAGACATTGCATTTAGTTCCAGTTCAGAATGAAATTATGGAGAAAATGAGTAAAATTAGTCTAGGTGATCTGCCAATAAATACACCTAAGATGAATTTTGATGCTAACAAGGTTGGTCAGAATGTTACTAGGAATAATTTTGCTCCGAGCGTAAATATTACATTTAATTGTCCTAATTTGACGAATGAGAGTGGTGTTCAATATGTTGAGAAAGCTATGGATAAATATATGAATAAATTTGCTAATGACTTTTATCAGGTTTCTCTTCATTATGTAAATAGGAAACAATAATTATAGTAATACATAGTATTATGATTAAAAAGACAATAGGACTTGGCTTGTGCTAAGTCCTATTTTAATTTGGAGGGTACATGACAGAAAATAAAATAATACCTTTTTGGTTAAAACTTAATATGACAGTAAAAGAAGCATCTGCATACTCTGGGATAGGTGAGAAAACACTTCGTAATATGCTATCTCAAAGAGGGTGTTCTTTCCTATTTAAAATAGGAAACAAGAATATGGTTAAGCGTAAGGAATTTGAAAAATATCTTGATACAGTACATTTTGTATAGTTTTACATGACATAATTTATGTGATATAATCATATAATCATATGGATTATGCTCATAGAAAGGAAATAGATGGGCAAGGATCTAAAAGGAAAAGAGCTTGGACACGGAATATGTCAGAGAAAAAATGGAAGATATGATGCAAGATTTGTAGACCGATTTGGAAAAAGACAATCTATATCTGGAAAAGACTTAAAAGACGTTAAGCGAAGATATAACGAAGCTTTATATGAGAATGAAAAGCAAATTAATATAAAGCAGAGTATCATACTTGACGAATGGTACAGTGAATGGATGAATGTATACAAATTTGATGTAATACGAGAGAACACCAAAAGGTACTACAATCAGATTTATAAAAAGCACATATCCCCGACACTTGGTAAGCTGAATTTAACAGATATTGACCAACTTACAATTAAAAAGCTAATAAAAAAGCTTAAGCAAGATGGTTATGGTTATGAGACTCAGAATAAAGTTAAAGTTGTTCTCATAGACATTTTCAATAAAGCTCTTATAAATGAATATGTAAGGAAAAATCCTGCAAAGGGTATTTCCGTAAAGAGAGATGAAAAAAAGGAGGTTAAAGTTCTTTCAGAGGAAGAACAGATATTGTTTTTTGATTGTGCAAAAGGAACATTTTATAATAATCTGTTTGTCGTGGCAGTTTCTACTGGTATGAGAATAGGAGAGTTGGCAGCTCTTAGATGGTCAGATATTGATTGGGAGACAAATGTTATAAAAGTAACGAGAACACTTGTATATCAGAAATATGAAGGAGATGAGCAGAAAAGCTTTCATTTTGAGAATCCTAAAACTGCTACTAGCAAAAGAAACATTCCAATAAATCATCAATGTGAAATGGCATTAAAACGACAATATATGCAGAAAAATGTTATAGCACAGAAAGCACCTAAGAGTAAATCAGTAGATAAGCAATACGCTGATTTGTTATTTACAACTAAATTTGATACACCAATTAATTCACAGATTATATGTGAAGCAATAAAAAAGGTAGTTGATGAGGTAAATCTGACAAGAGATTATGTTGATGAGATAGAAGTCTTCTCACCACATTGTTTTAGACATACTTTTGCGACACGTTGCTTTGAATCTTGCATTCAACCTAAAACAGTACAAGCGTATCTAGGACATGCTTCTTTGCAAATGACAATGGATTTGTATACATCAGTTATGCCGAAGCATATGAGCAATGAAATGGATAAAGTGTCAGAGGTGCTTGACAGATTAAGTACAAATGGTGATACTATTACAGAAGATAGTTACAATAAAGCTGTTCAAAATAACAAAATTATCTCATTTTATGGTGATTCCGTGGTGGTATAGTATATGCTCGTGGTGTCAAATAAGGGAAGAATGGTTTAAAATCAACGTTTATAGAAACTATATGGTGACAATATGAGATTCTTATTATGTGTACCAGGAAGTGCCGTACGAGTTCATAAACAACCGCGAGATAATTGGAAAATAATGACAAAAATTATAGTATTTTTTAGTTAATTTTGAATTGCATAAATGCTAAAATGTGGTAAAATATAACTATAAACCATTATAAAAAAACAAAATAATTGCAAAAGCTAACAAAAATTTAATGAAATTAAACAAGGGGGATTTTAATATGGCAAAAGA
>UMEY01058476.1_pt1 | contig 11299 bp, 14 predicted proteins | sample 1964881 | NCBI WGS metagenome assembly UMEY01 (sample SAMEA4836033, study PRJEB28245) | human gut metagenome | biome: gut microbiome; material: fecal sample | place: Denmark | collected 2008 | reverse complement strand
CACTTCTATTACTTCTTTATCGCACATTAGCAAACGGTGCAGGCGGTCTATTCGGGCGGTATGGATATGCAGGAATTGTTTGTTTCCCTGCTTGTAAATGCGGTGCGGAATGGGAAAACCTCTGTCCGCACCTTTGAGATTGTAAAAGATACGCAATACAATGAGGACAGAAAACAGAGAAAGGAGGCAAGCTGATGAGCGTTTTAAGGACGGCTCTCTACTGTCGACTATCCAAAGACGATATGGTACAGGGCGACAGCGAAAGTATCAAAACACAGAAAGCAATGCTCACACAGTATGCAAAAGAACACGGTTTTTTGGTGGCGGAGGTGTATGTGGACGACGGTTTCAGCGGTTTGAATTTTGACCGTCCGAGCTTTAACCGTATGCTTGATGACATTGAAGCAGGCAAAATAGATGTGGTTATCACAAAGGATTTATCCCGTCTGGGGCGTGACCATTTAAAGGTCGGACACTTCACGGAGATTTATTTCCCGATGAAGAATGTGCGGTATATCGCTGTCAATGACTGCGTTGACACCGCCAACAAGAACAACGATATAGCGGCTCTGAAAAATGTAATGAACGAATTTTATTCAAGGGATAACTCCCGTAAAATCCGTTCTTCCATTCGGGCAAGGGCGAAAGCAGGCTTGTACCGCTGTTCCTATGCTCCTTTTGGGTATCGCAAAGCACCTGATAATCACAACAGGCTCATTATGGATGAGGAAACTGCCCCGATAGTAAGGCGGATATTTGAGCTTGCAAATGCAGGAATGGGGTCGCATAAAATCGCTTCCACCCTGCGGAAAGAGCAAGCCCCCTGTCCGTCTTGGTGGCAGCATACACGAGGAGAAAAGGACTACTCCAAACGGTTTGAACATCCCGAAAATAAGTATGAATGGTCGCATACGGTCATTCGGGGCATTATCGGAAATCCTGTTTATCTCGGTCATACGGTAATGTGCAAGCAGGAAAGCGTGTTTAAGGTGGGGATTATAAAAAAAGTACCCGAAGCCGAGCAGATACGGGTAGATAACACCCACGAGCCGCTTGTATCGCAGGAAGTTTTTGACGGAGCTAACGAAAAGATTTTAAGCCGCAGGCGTGAGGATACCGAGCATTTCGTATCCCCCTTTGCAGGGCTTGTGAAGTGCGGCACTTGCGGAAAGGCGTTAGGCTTGCGGTATTGGGGCAGAGAAAGAAACCGTATCTATGTTTGCACCACTTATGCCCACAATACAAAGTCCTGCACAGACCACCGCATTTACTATGAGGATTTGTATAATGCGGTGCTTGCGGATATTCAGTACCACGCCCGACTTGCTTATGAGGACAGGGATAAAGCGGTGGCTCTGGCGGTCAAGATGAACGACAAGGCAGACGGGAACAAGGGCAAAACCAACGAAAGCAAGCTGAAGCAGACAAAGAAACGCTATGATGAAGTGACAAGGCTGTTTGACAGGCTCTATGAAGATTCTCTTTCGGGGCGTATCTCGAACGATAATTTTAACCGTTTGATTGAGAAATACCAGAGTGAGCAGGAAGAACTATTAAGGCAGATAGACGCACTTCAAAACGCCTTGCAGGAAGTCAAGGACAACCAACTAAACGCTGTGAAATGGGCAGATTTAATGGCTGAATATGTGGGCATACAGGAACTGACCGCCGAAAACCTCAATCTTCTGATAGAGCGTATCGAAGTGTTTGACCGAACGGAAACAGACGGAGAAGTCTTACAGGCTATCCGTATCTGTTACCGCTTCGGCGGTTACATAGGGGAACGGACTTTCAAAGCAAAGGTGTTAAAGCACCCTTGTAAAAAACAAGCCTGTCCCCTGCGGAAAGGAAAAGACGATGAAAAAGTATCACTTGTATCTTGATGAAAGCGAACTGCGGTTAGTAGTTTATGCTCTGAATGAGTTTCGGAACAGGCTCATAGCGGAGGGCAGATATACGGACTGCGTGGACGAACTGCTGATAAAAGCGGCAGGCTCAAAAACGGTGAAAATGAAAATACGATAACGGAGGTACGGAAAAATGGCAAAATCATTCTTTGAACAAACAGGCGGCAGATATGAAAAGCAAGGCGATTATCTTATCCCCTGCCTTATCTTACCAACCGAAAAAGAACAGCCGATAGGAATGTTTGGACAACGGCATTTGCGGTATCTGAAAGAATACCGCAGGGTTACATACACCAATCTTCTCACAAGCGGCAGGCTTAATTCTTACCTTGCAGACATTGACAGACAAGCACAGGAACGCTTTGAAACGCTCACAGAGCAGATGAAACAGGTACAGGGTATTACGGAACAGCTCAAGGCAGAAAATGCTTTAGAATGGACGGGAAGAATGAATAACATTCGAGCGTGTGCGAGGGAGATTGTGGAGACAGAAATTATCTTCACATAAGCAGGTAGATAGTATAAATTATAAAGAGCCGATGAACTTGTGAGATACATCATTGTTCATCGACTCTGCGTTTTCCATAAAAAGCATCTGCTAATATTTACACAGTATTGACTTTCTAACGACTGTTAGGTATAATTTATCTAACAGTCGTTAGAAAGGTTGGTATAGATGATGGGCGATACAAAACAAAAAATATTAAATGTATCTTTAGACCTCTTTTCTCAAAAGGGATTTTCGGCAGTATCAATTAGGGATATTTGCGCTCAAGTAATGATTAAAGAAAGCACTGTCTATTATCATTTTAAAAACAAACAAGCTATTTTTGATGAGTTGATTTATTGCTTTGAACAAGCGGCGACCAATATGATGATACGATTAGAAAACTCTTTGTCAACACAGAGCTGTTTTGCGGAGAAAACATTCTACCAAACTGTTTGCGATGCCTTTTTTGAGAACTATTTTATGGATAATTTTTGTAACAAAATAATGCGGCTTCTTTTGATTGAACAATTTAGCAATTCGGAAGTTCATAAGATATACGACCGTTGGATGTTTGCAGAGCCACTTGAATTTCAAAGTAAGGTCTTTTTCACACTAATGGAAATAGGTATAATTCCAAAATCAGACAGTAAGTATTTGGCTGTTAAATATTATGCCCCTATTTATTTTTTTGCTCACAGGTGGTTATTTAGCGGAGAATTATCGGAAGAACAAAAAAATTCTTTTCGGACTGCTGCTTATCATCATATTGAGAAATTTTTTACAGAGATGGAGGGAGCATAATGTCTAACATTGTAATTACGGGTGCAAATCAAGGAATTGGATATTATTTTGTAGAGCAGGCTATAAAGAATGAGCATAGAGTGGCTGTATTAGATATAAATACAGATAATCTTGAAAGATTGGCACAGTTGTTTCCGAATAAACTTTTCTACTACAAGGCGGATGTATGTGATGAGATGCGGATACGCATTGTTATAGCAGACATTATTGAAAAATTTCAGAGGATAGATATTGCTATTCATAATGCTTGTTCTTGTACCTTTGATAAAGAAGCCACTACCGATTTCAATACATATGAACAGGTTTTTGATGTAAATTACTATGGCGCACTCCGTCTGTCAAAAAGTGTATTGCCATATATGCAAGCGCAAAAAAAGGGAAAAGTTATTTTTACAAGCTCTGGTGTAGGCGTAACTGGTTTTATTGGAATATCCCCTTATGCCTCAACGAAAGGTGCATTGGAGGCATTAGCAAAATGCCTCAATTTAGAATATGCTTCTGATGGTGTTACTTTCCATATTATTCATCCGCCATTGACCAAAACCAAGTCAGCAGAGCCGTTACCTGTTCCGAAAGAATTTATGGCAGACCCACAAAAAGTGGGTTATGGGCTTGCAAAGCACATCTCATCTAAGAGATTTATCATTTGCCATAGTTTAGCACAAAAAATTCAGACAATTACCTGCTATCTTTTTCCAATCAAAATGGGCAGACTAATGTCAAAAATGACATTGCGATATATAGATAGTAGAAATCACTCTAATTCGGAGGATAAATAGCTTGGATAAAACAGAATGGATAATATGTCCGATATGCGGCAGCAAAACTCGTGACAGGCTTAGAGAAGATACGGTATTGAAGAACTATCCTCTCTACTGTCCGAAATGTAAGCAACAAACTTTGATAAATGCAAAGGAATTACATATAACCGTCATCAAAGAGCCAGACGCACAGACGCAGAGCTGATGAACTTGTGAGCAATCACAGTTTGTTGGCTCTGCCTTTTTATATAACATTTATTAGTCCGCCATATAAAAAAACGGAGTTTTGACGGACTGTATTACTATGCCCTACCAATCCCTCTAAACCCGTTTTGAGTTTGGAGGGATTTTTTTGTGTTGGTCTGATACCACCATACCGCTGCTGATTTTGAGCAGCAGCTATTTACATATTATTCGATAGAAATGAGGACAGTCTGTTAAAAAAATCCTCGTTTCACTATGGGATTTTTACGCCCCAAAAGTAGAAGCCAAATATCTACATAAGAGTGTTTTAATTTCTGATAACCGCAAGGGTCTGACAGCCTTTGCGGTTTTTCTTTTGTCGTTTTTTGTCGGGATACAGGACAAGCCTGCTTGTGGCGTAGGCTGTCGCTCTCCACCTCACAATCTGGATTTTTCAAAAAAATTTAGATTGGAGGAAATGACAGTGGCATATAACCACGGAAAGGCAGAAAGAAAATGGCGGCTTTGGAAAGAAGCCGAGGAAAAAATGTTGAGAGCGTATGGTGTTGAGGAAAGTATCATCGAACTTCTTTACACCTATGACCGAGCAGAATTTAATTCCGACAGGCGTTTTTACCGCCGCCTAAACGATGTCGGAGATTACATCGAGGAAACGATTGCACAGGAGCAGCCGATAGAAATAGGTACGGTTGCAGATATGCTTGATGAAATTGAAAACGAAAGACTGTATCAAATGTTGCTTACAGTGGATAAGCGTACCTTGCAAATTGTTCTGCTGAAAATGCAGGGATATTCCACAAAGGAGATTGCTCCGCTTGTCGGCTTAACGATGGGTGCGATTTATGCAAGGTTAGACCATCTGCGAAAAAAGTTGAAACAATTTAAGGCGTAAGGGAGAAAACCACATTTCCTTATGGGCTGTTGGGTGAGAGGGCAAAACCTCTCACCCATTTTTTCAGCAGGAGGAAAACAAAAATGTGGTATCAGAGAAGAATATATATACTTCGGGAGGAAGTGACGGAAAACGGAACAAGATACTTTATCAGTTTCAAAGACGGACAAGGCATATCTCACGAATTGAATGTGCCTTATGATTTTTATATGGCGTTTCGCAGATTGGAGCTTGATAATCGGAGATTAGAAAATTGGGATTGGCGGCACAGAGAATTTTCGGAGGTTCGTGATGAAACGCTGAACAGACGGGCGTTAAGACTTCCCAAAGGTGTTGATGAACTCATCATTGAGGAAGAACAAGCAGAACTGCTTCGCAAAGCGATTGCTACCCTGCCCGAAATCCAAAGGCGGCGTTTCCTGCTCTATCACGAATATGATTTAAACTACTATCAGATTGGAGCAATGGAGCATTGCACACCGCAGGCGGCAAGGCGGTCGGTCATTATCGCAAGAGAAAAGATAAAAGCACAGATGAAAAATTATCTCTGTGCCTGATAGGATTTATAAAATGCCTTTGTATCTTCAGATATGAGGGCATTTTGTTATATGTTCTCTAATGGAATTTTACAGAGGTATAAGAACCTGAACGCAAGCGTTCAGAACCTTGTTACTCGCTCTGCTCGTAATAACGATTCTTCGAATCCTTATCTTCTTCTATCGAAGAAAAAAACAGACATCCGTGCGGATGTCTGTTTTCTCTTGGCAGAGGTATAAGGATTCGAACCTTAAATGACGGAGTCAGAGTCCGGAGTGTTACCGTTACACTATACCTCTATATTCAGTTGGCAAAGCAGTTTCGCATTGCTGAATAATATTAGCATATTCGGAAGAGGTTGTCAAGAAAAAATGAGAATTTCTCAGCAAAAAATTCGGATCATCGCAGCGGCGACGATCCGCTGCGTTTGTAAATGGCAAATTCTTTGCGCATTGATGTGGCTTTTGGGGCAGTACCTTGCATAACCGCCGGATTTTCGTTATACTGAAACAGGAAATACCGGCGGGCAGCGGAATCTTTATTTTTGCAGCGCGGCCAGCTCTTTTTTCATAGCAGAGAGGAGCACCTTGTTGTCTTTGCCGTTTGAGGTGATGACCACATCGCAGGTATAGCCTGCGGCGCGTATGTAAAACTCCTGCTGGAAGCGGCCGGTGCGCAGCTGGAGAGCGCCGGTGCGCTGGGCGCAAATGTCCGTGTACTTCATGGCCAGACTGGTCTTTATGTCCGAGCGGGTGTATTCGCCGCCGCGGATGGTGGGTTTGGCGTCGAAAAACGCCGTAGCGTTCTGCTGCTCCTCGGAGGTCAGGCGCAGGGTGTACTGCACGGTGCCGGTGTCGTATTCATCTGTGCGGGTGTAGTTGCCGTCCGCCTTTTGCAGGCTTTCCTCTACCAAGGCGCTGTCCACCGTGGACGGAAAGTTGGAGGCGATCATCACCTGGGCAGGCGGAAAGTTGTTGTCTGCCGTGTAGTAAACGGCAAAGTACGCCACACTGCCGGCCAAGAGCAGCAGCGGAATCAGCAGAAAAATGCGCTTGCCAAGTTTTAAGAACCAAACGGTCAGCCCAATGGCTGCCAGAACAAGAACCACAAAAACCACAAAAAATACATTCCAAATCATAAACAGACCTCGTTTGCAAGAGTAACTCTATTATATCTTGCTTTGTCTTGTAGGTCAACAGTAAGTTGGAGGATCGGTCATGAATGTGCAGGTCAACGGCGTGATATTATACTATGAAAAGCAGGGCAGCGGGCCGCCGCTGGTGCTGCTCCACGGCAATGGGGAGGATGGACGCATTTTTGACCGTACCGCAGAAGTATTGGCCCCTCATTACACCGTCTACACCATTGACAGCCGCTGCCACGGCAAAAGCAGCCGCAATGTGCCCCTAAGTTATGATTTAATGGCGGCAGACGTGCTGGCATTTTCAAAAGCATTAAAGTTGGAAAAGCCGGTGATCTGCGGCTTTTCGGATGGGGGAATTGTGGCGCTGCTGGCAGCCATTCGGGCGCCGGAATTGCCCGGTGCGCTGATCGCCTGCGGCGCCAATACCACCCCGGCAGGGCTGAAGTGGCCGGTGCGCCTGGGTATGGCGCTTCGTTACCTGGTGTGCCGGGAACCGCGGACCAAAATGATGCTCTGTCAGCCCCAGATCTCCCCGGCTATGTTAGGGCGTATTCAGGTGCCTACACTGGTGTTGTGCGGCACCCACGATATGATCCGCCCGGCAGACAGCCGCGCTATTGCCGCCGCCATTCCCGGCGCCCAGTTGCAAGAATTGCCCCATGAGGGCCACGGTACTTATATCGTCCACAGTCCTAAACTGGCCCACCTGGTGCTGGCATTTCTGCGATCCCTGTGAAGTGCCCCGCTGCCTGCGACGGGAATGGATAAGGATTGCGATTGATTTTAGGCGTAAAACAGCAGCCATCGGCTTTTGGTCGATGGCTGCTGCTTTTCTATATTATTGATTTTACTTTTTGGCTTTATGCTTTTTAATGACTTTTACCAGCACAATGATAACCGCGGTCAGCGCCACCAGGCCGGCAATGCCGCCGCACAGTGCGGGAATAAAAACACTCTTATATTCATAATAGCCATGCTCTCGGATATAGGGGTTCTTCACTGTATAATCCATCAGCTTGTCGGCGGGGATCACCTGGGTTTGGAACGTAGTCAGGTTGCTTTCATCCAGGTCAATGGTGCGCACACCCCGGTAATTGCCGTAGCTGTAAAAGGTGACGGCAGGCGCAGCCAACAGGCGAATGCCTTTATATGTACCGGCGTAGTCGTTCACATGGTCGTGGCCAAAGATCGCGCCTAAAATATCGCCCTGCTTGACCCAACTGTCCAGCTGGCCGTCATTGGCGGTGTTGGCGGGGCAGGGACCCTCGTTCAGGTGGCCGGCGTCGATGTAATCCGGGTTGGTCACATAATACTGTTTGGTATGGTTGGCGTTGCCTCGCACGGCGCCTTTGGTGCCCTTGGACACTTCGGTAAACATATTGTACACCTCCGGCACCACAATATGCTGGAACAGCAGAGAGGGGACGGGCTTGCCGTCGTTCTCCGCCTTTAAGGCGTTAGAGGTGCGCTCGTACCAGTCGATCTGATCCTTGTGCACATAGCCGTAGCCGCCGCCCTCGCTTTCGTCCGTATAAGGATTGGAGTCCATAAACCACAGATTAAAGACGGTTTTGTTCCCGGCGGTGTTGAGAATGGGCAGGTTGTAGTTGCCCACGCCGGTCATTTCCTCACCGTCCACTGCCATACAGTATTCGTAGGCTTGGAACCAGGCCATCAGTTGCTTTTTGGCCTGCTCTTCGGTCATGCCGTTTTGCTCGTCACACAGTCCCTCGTGGTCATGGTTGCCGAACACCAGGGCAAAGGGAATCTTGCGGTCGTTAATGGCTTTGCCCACAATATCCACTGCCGCCTTGGTCTCCTCCGGGGTGACCCCCTTCCACCAACCGGCAATGTTGTCACCGGTCAGGGCGATAAAGTCCGGCTTCGTTTGGTCAATGGCGTTATTCATCAGGTCCACGGTGGCCTGCTGGGGGGTGTTGGTGTCTTGAATATCGGATAGGATTAAAATTTTGAATTTGCCGTTTTTGAATTGCAGGGGCGCGCCGGCCGTTTTGTCCGCAGCCAGCGCCGTAAAGGGCAGAGTGCCCAAAATCAGCAGGGCGGTCAACAGGGCAGTCAGGGCGTTACGCAGGGTTTTCATCTTTGGGTTCCTCCTTATCTGCTTTCTTTTTCTTTTTGAATTTGGCCAGCAACTTTTCCGCTTTGGCCCACTCGGCCTCCGCCTTGTCGGCGTCCGCTTCCAGTCGCTCTTCCATATTGTAGTTCATAATATTGCAGCCGCACTTTGGGCATTCCGGCTTTAAGTAGAATACGCTTAGCTTGGCACCGCACTTGGGGCATTTGTTTTCCATAAGCTCCTCCTTATTCTGCGTCTGCGGCAGCGCCGGTCAGGTTTTCTCTCCGCTGTGCCAGCTCCCGGTGGATGGTGTCCAGCTTTTCGCCCTCCAGGTCGTAGAAAATAAACGGGATCAGGGACAACAGATTCAGCACGGCGGGAATGATGGTCACAATGGCCCAAAGCAGGAAACGGGTATTCAACTCGCCGCCCTCCGGCAGCACCATATCCTGGTTCACCTGTTGCAGTCCGATCACCGGGATCAGCGCTGCGGACACGGCGGTGGCCAAAGAGCCGGTGAGCTTGCTGACGAAAGTGAGCAGAGAGAAAGAGGTGCCTTCGCTGCGCTCCTTGGTTTTCCATTCCATATAGTCCACCGTGTCGCCGATCATTTTGGTGGGGATCACCATTTTTATGCTGCTTATGGCGGAGTTAAACACGCCCCACACCATCATCAGCGGCACGATCACCCGAGGATCACGATACCAGTGGGCGCCGATTAGGAAGATGGCACTGGATACCACAGCCTTGACGATTACCGCGCGAATGACGATCTGCTTGGAGGTCCAGCGCCGTTCCAGCGCCGGAATAAAGGTATAGGCCAAAAATCCGGTAATAGTGCCGGGAATACCCGCCACAATGGACAGACTGGCGCTGCCCAGGGTAAAGAGATAAAAATACTGGGTAAAGGCGTCTGCAATGCTCTCCACAGTGCCCAGCACATTGGAGCACACGATCAGCAGCAGCGGCTTGTTCTTTACCAGGCACTTAAAGCAGTCGGAGATTTTTGGCTCCTCGCTTTGCTGCATCACCCGCTCTTTGGTGCACAGCCCGGCCAGGGAGAACAGACCCATACCGAATGTGCCGGCCACAATGCCCAAGATAAAGAACAGCTGCCGCATATCCATGCCGATCTTGCCGCTCTTTTGCAGGTCAATGAAGATGGAGATAACCGGACCCACCAGGCCGCCGATGGCACCGGAGATCAGACGGGCCGAGGTAATGACCCGGCTGCGATCCTTAGGGTTCGGCGAGATGGCTGCCGACATTCCCCAAAAGGGAATATCACCAATGGTGTAAAAGAACTCCCAAATAAAATAGGTGATACACATGTAGACGATCTTGGCGGTGGTAGACTCCACCCCGCGCAAAAACTCCGCGCCGCCGAAAAAGAGAATGGTGGCGACACCCAGCGGAATGGGTACAAATAGCAGATAAGGCCGCAGCTTACCGTAGCGGGTACGGGTCTTGTCTACAATGGTGCCCATGATCGGGTCGTTCATGGTGTCCCAGATCCCCATAAAGAAGATCATCAGCGACACGGCCTGGCCGGGTATGCCGAATACAGTGACCAGGAAAAAGGTCAGCTGCATACGCACCAAGTTGTAGCCGATCACTTGGCCGCCGTTGGCAACGCCGTAGATCAAGGTTTCGCGAACGCCTACATAGCGTCGCTCTTTCAGTTCCGTTTGTTCCATAGCATATCCCCCTTCTTTTCATGAATGGAAACGGTTTGTATTCTTGCCCGCCACAGGCGGTAATTTATGCTTTAGGTGCCAGGCAGTTCTCCGTAAACCGCTCCAGCGCCAACTGATAGGCAGTAGGATCGGTGTAGTAGCTCCTGGCGTGGACGGCTGCCGGTACGGTCAGCTTTGCCTTTTCCGTGGGGCAGGCGTTATAGAGTTGGTCCCGCATAAAGAAAGGCACAAAGTCGTCCTTCTTGCCGTGGATAAACAGTACCGGCACCCGGGCTTTGGCTACCGCCGCAATCGGCGCAGCTTGGTGGAAGGAATAGCCGGCAAACAGCTTGCAGTATAGATTGCAAATGTGCAGAATGGGAAAGGGCGGCAGATGGAACGAGGTGCGCAGTTGGTAGCGGAATTCCGCCCAGGCGCTTGTGTAAGCGCAGTCGGCAATGATGCCTTTTACTTGCGCCGGGTCCACCTTGTCGCTCATCATCAACACTGTGGCACCGCCCATGGATACCCCAAGCAAAAATACCGGCAGGTCCGGATAATGGATCTTTGCATAGTCCAGCCAAAGCAGGGTGTCTCGGCTCTCGTGGGTGCCGTAGCCCATATATTTGCCGTCGCTTTCGCCGCAGCCCCGGTGATCCGGGAACAGTACCGTATAGCCTTTTTTATACAGATAAGGCGCCATAAGGGCAAATTCGCCGGTGCCGTTGCTGCGTGCGCCGTGGCAGGCGATCAGTAGGCGGCCGTTGGGCTTCTCCGGAGTCAGCACTTTGGCTGCCAGTCGTGCACCGT
>UMEY01026976.1_pt1 | contig 11441 bp, 10 predicted proteins | sample 1964881 | NCBI WGS metagenome assembly UMEY01 (sample SAMEA4836033, study PRJEB28245) | human gut metagenome | biome: gut microbiome; material: fecal sample | place: Denmark | collected 2008 | reverse complement strand
AAGGAGGGGAATGCGTTGCCTTTGAAAAGAGAGAGGAAAGAAAGCAAACATGTTACTGACTGGAGGAATCTGGTCTGAAAGTAAATGCTATTATGCTACAAAAATTCCATATGCGTTAAATATTATATGTAGAATCTTTATTATGTGCCCCGACTTTGTCTTTTTTATAATCCATGAAAAAGGTTGAAGTTTGTCTTTTGGTAAGAGTAATAGGAAGAAACAAACTTAAAACATAGAAATCACGGGGACAACTCAGAAAATTGGATACTTCCTCACAGTTGCTTACGAATCAAAAGTAAAAGAATAAAATTATCCTAATTGGCTAACAGGAAAAACTATAGCTTAATTTATTAAGTAAAATTTCTCTGCAAGCCTATAAATTATAAAAAATAAGGAGCTGTTTACCAAGTCAGCTCCTTACTTTTTCCAATGGATGAAAATCCGTTTTTCCTACTTCCTTTTATACAATATTTTGTCGCACTTTATGTGCATAACAGATATCATAGAAATCACATTTAAATTTAGAGCTCTATTACATGATTTTGCATTGTTCCTTGTTCACAACTCTATCTCTAAACAACTTCATATTAGTAAAGTTTCTGGAAATATTTTGAACCAGTTCCAAATAATTATCGCTGCCATCTTCCCATTTATGATAAAACGGCTTTATAGAAACACAGTTTTCATGTTCAAAGACGGTATTTAGTAATGTTCGGTCTGAGTTTCCGCAAGAATGCCCCATTATCAAAACTTGAAAAGGTGCAGCTAAAAGAAACTCCAGCAAATCATGGTAATGTCTTGTTTCTAAATATTTAACGGATTTGACATTTCTAAGTAACTCATTGTCATTCATATCAAGAATAGACTGATAGCTTTTGTCAAGTTCATCCCCATAGCCAAAAATTATATTTTCAGGCTTTTCTAACTCACCATGAATATAATTGTGGGTAATATTGAAATTATTGTACATCTTAGCTGTTTTTGTATAGTTGAAACTCAACAACATGATACGTTTAGGGAGAAGTTTTTTGCGTTCTCCATTATTGTATTTAACTTCTGCAAAGCTAGATGTGTCAAATCCAATGTTATCCAAAGCTTTCTTTTTTCCTTCTGTTGAGAAATCAGCAGGGTCAAAGAAGTCAATTATTGCATTATGAAGGTCATCCCTTACATTGCCTGTTTGTATTGTATGGAGGTATTCAATTAATTTTTCTTGAAGAAATACTAATTGCTCATTTAACTCACCGATCGTATAATCACAATCCGGGTTATCCATTCCCGCTTTCAACAGTTGATAATAGTCGTTTTCAATATCCACCCATCCTTTGACCTCTATTGATTGCAGAATAGTTTTGAAAAATGGGCAACATTCAATAGAGAAAACATCCGGCTGATCCTTGATATACTGAATAACTTCACTACCTGAGTATCTTTCTTTACGATAGATGTCTTTAAAAAAACATGAGTGGGTGAAGACAAAAACATTCCAGCAATTAATATTTACATTATCTTTGATAACCAAACGACAAAGGCAATCTTCTGATACATTTGTAGTATTACCGGCAAAAGCATATACTCGTTGGTCCCAATACCAGTTGATGAAATCCACATAACTTGTTTTAAAGCCATGTGCCATGTCAAATCCGTTTCCTATGATAACAAGTCTATTCATCCGGTTGTAATGATAATGTTAGTGTTATTGACTTAAATTATAGAATAATCTCCTTGTTCTTCATTTACAAGAAGTGGTTTTAAAAGCGTTTCCACCGACTCAAAAGTATTTTGTTTTGAGAAGTGTATCTTTGGTTGTCCCCACCATCCTTTAATATATTGCTGGTATTGGTATTGCAAGGTACGGCGAGGTGCCTGCGCCAAACTGCTATTATAAAAGGAATCCACAATATCAGAATGGTAATTGGTCAATGAAAAGAAATACTGCCAAGTTTCTGATATTTCATTTGCGCTGAATCCGGGACGTTCTATTATCTCCACTGCATCCAATCTGTGAACACCATCATGTTTAGAGAACGCAGCTTTAAGTATTTCACTTGCCTCCTTATCAGAAGAAGGTGCGCTATACCCAAAGATTGTTACCTTACCTGCTTTCGATATATAGTACTTTGCAACGTTCCATTGGTCACGGATAAAGATGTCGCTGTTGTAATCCTTTTGTTCTACAGGATACAGCAAAGGAACAACGTTATACGGTTTGCCACACTTTCTGCAATAGTTTTGTATAAGACCAAAGGTCATGCAATCTTTACACACACCAGCTCCCACATTTCCATGCAAGAACAGAATTTCCGGTCTATTCCGGGTAATCTTTGCCACTCTGTTATATGCTTGGATAAGAAGACTATCCCAGTTGAAGGATACAATGCAGTCTTTTTCTGTGAGCGAAAGAATTAAAAGGTCGTAGATGGTTAAGAAGGATGGAAGCTGCACATTTGAAAAATATTCATAAAGTTTTTTTTCCATTGCTATCCGTGCATTTTTACACTCATCACCACGCCTAAACAGCTCACTATATATATCTTCAAGATTCCTGCTTTTCGTTTCTAGCATAAATCCTTTAAGGATTCCATCTAACCCGACCTGTTCAATGGCTTCATTCATCGTTGGGCAAGATTTTCCCATGACCGCTCTTGAAGCACCTGCTCCAACTATTACGACATGAGGGCGTTGGCAATATAAATCTTTAAGGTTTTTCTTCATACACTAACTGATTAAATATTTTGCCTGTAAGCACTTGTTACATTATGCTTTATTTTACGACCTTATATTTTGTTCGCTTTGTTTAAGCACCATAATTTCATTGTTCATACTTACTAAGTATGAAGGTGATTGTTCTCTGTCTGATTGTTCTTGAATATAAACAGATATATTACTTAAAAATACTTTATTCAAGGCGTGCTCTTTACATTACATGATGCACTGTTTTAACCTGTTTGCATTGGCCATAAAACTGCGTTTGATATGCAAATATAATGATTTTAATTCAATATCAATAATAGTCGTATTTGACAAGAAATCAACTTTATGGAATTTGCCGGCTTTTGTAATGGTAATTATATAATGGTACAGAAGTACAGAAAACTATGTAATAGTTTAAACAATCCATATTTGTACCAAAATTATCGTTTAAATATTATGCTTAAAGAGGACATCTGATGACATTTGATGACATCTGATGACACCTCTGAATCATAGCGCATTATCCTCATTTATCTTTGTTGTCGAATTCAAATTTATGTCTTACCCAAACGATTCGACAATGAAAAGAAGAATCCTTTTTTCTGTGATGTGTGCGGTCATCGCCGCAAACACCTTTGCGCAGGGCCAGGGCCTTGCGGGTATCAACGAGGCAACCAGCCTCATGACCTCGTATTTCGATCCCGCCACCAAACTATGCTATGCCATCGGTGCGGTGCTTGGTCTGGTAGGCGGTATCAAGACCTATGGCAAATTTTCCAGCGGAGATCCCGACACTTCGAAAACCGCCGCCAGCTGGTTCTTTGCCTGTATCTTTCTGATCGTAGCCGCCACCATCTTACGTTCCTTCTTCCTCTAAAGCCTATGGAATATCCGGTAAACAAAGGTGCCGGCAACCCCGTCGAGTTCAAAGGACTCAAGTCGCAATACCTGTTCGTCTTTGCCGGAGGGCTTGCGATGGTGCTCCTTATGGTAGTCTTTCTTTACCTGACGGGGGTGGACCAATGGATATGCTTATCCTTCGGAATCCTGTCCGGCAGCCTGTTGGTGTGGGTGATATTCCGTTTGAATGCCCGTTACGGTGAACACGGGCTGATGAAGCTGCTGGCTGAAAAACGGCATCCACGCTATCTGATTCACCGCAAGAGAGTTTTCAGATTATTCACAAGAAGAAGAAAAAAACAACAATCATGAGAAATGTATTAAAGGCGGAAACGCTGGAACGCAGATTCCCCCTGTTGTCGGTAGAAAACGGCTGTATCGTGAGCAAGGATGCCGACCTGACCGTGGCTTTCGAAGTGGAACTGCCCGAACTGTACACGGTAACGGCGGACGAGTATGAGGCAATGCACTCCTCCTGGATCAAAGCCGTGAAGGTATTGCCGGAACATAGTGTCGTCTGCAAACAGGACTGGTTTGTCAAGGAAACCTACCGTCCGAAGACCGATGACGGAGAACAGAGCTTCCTGACACGCAGCTATGAGCTGCATTTCAATGAAAGACCTTACCTGAATCACAAATGCTACCTGTTCCTGACGAAGACAACCCGCGAACGCAGCCGCCGGAAGAGTGACTTCAATACCCTTTGCCGGGGATTCCTGTTGCCCAAAGAGATAACCGACAAGGATGCTGCCGCCCGCTTTCTTGAGGCGGTGGAACAGTTCGAGCGTATTATGAATGATTCCGGACATATAAGGCTTCGCCGTCTGGAAACAGACGAAATCACTGGTACGAAGGAACGTCCCGGACTGGTGGAAAAATACTTTTCCCTCTCGCTGGAGGATGAGACCGCCGTATTGCAGGACATCTGCCTCAAGCCCGGCAGGATGCGCATCGGTGACAAACGCCTCTGCCTGCATACCCTTTCCGATACGGAAGACCTGCCCGGCAGACTTTCCACGGACATGCGCTACGAGAGGATGTCCACGGACCGCAGCGACTGCCGCCTCTCCTTTGCCGCACCCGTAGGACTGCTGCTGTCATGCAACCACATCTATTCGCAATACGTGTTCATCGACGACGCACAGGAAATCCTGCAGATGATGGAGAAAAACTCGCGCAATATGCTCTCGTTGTCAAAATACAGCCGGAGCAATGCCGTTAACCAGGAGTGGACGGAGATGTATCTTGATGAGGCACATACCAAAGGAGTGCTTCCCGTCAGATGCCACTGCAACGTCATCGCCTGGGCGGAGGATGCGGAAGAGTTCCGCCGCATCAGGAACGACACGGGCAGCCAGCTGGCCATGATGGAATGCACGCCAAGGTATAACACCATTGACACACCGGTCATCTATTGGGCGGGAATCCCCGGAAATGCAGGCGACTTTCCATCCGAAGAATCCTTTTATACCTTTCTGGAACAGGCCGTATGCCTCTTTGCCGGAGAGACCAATTACAGGAGCTCGCCCAGTCCGTTCGGCATCCGGCTGGCAGACCGCCAGAACGGGATACCGGTGCATGTGGATATTTCCGACCTGCCCATGAAAAAAGGCATCATTACCAACAGAAATAAGTTCATCCTCGGGCCTTCGGGCAGCGGAAAATCCTTTTTCACCAACCACCTTGTCCGCCAATACTACGAACAGGGAGCGCATATCCTGCTGGTGGACACTGGAAACAGTTACCAGGGGTTGTGCAGGATGATCCATGACCGTACCAACGGGAAGGACGGGATTTACATCACGTATGAAGAGGACAATCCGATATCCTTCAACCCGTTCTACACCGAATCCGGAAAATTCGATGTGGAGAAGCGTGACAGTATCAATACACTGATACTGACCTTGTGGAAACGGGAGGACGAGTCGCCGAAACGTTCGGAGGAGGTCGCTCTTTCCGGAGCAGTGAACGCCTATATCCGAAAGATTTCGGAGAACCGGAACATCAGACCGGACTTCAACGGTTTCTATGAGTTTGTCGCCGATGACTACAGAAGAATGATTGAAGAGAAAAAGGTGCGTGAGAAGGATTTTGACATTGACGGTTTTTTGAACGTTCTGGAACCGTTCTACCGGGGCGGAGACTATGACTTCCTGCTGAACTCCGACAAGGAACTGGACCTGACAGGCAAACGGTTCATCGTATTCGAACTGGACAATATCAGCAGCAACAAAGTGCTTCTTCCGGTGGTGACACTGATCATTATGGAAACTTTCATCGCCAAGATGCGCAGGCTCAAAGGTATCCGTAAGATGATATTGATAGAGGAATGCTGGAAAGCCCTGATGTCCGCCAATATGAGTGAATACATCAAGTACCTTTTTAAGACCGTCAGAAAATATTTCGGCGAGGCTGTGGTGGTGACACAGGAGGTGGACGACATCATCAGCTCCCCGATTGTGAAAGAGGCCATCATCAACAACTCTGACTGCAAGATACTGCTTGACCAGCGGAAATACATAAACAAGTTCGAGCACATCCAGCGGCTGCTCGGTCTGACCGAGAAAGAGAAAGGGCAGATTCTTTCCATCAACCAGGCGAACCATCCCGGGCGCTTCTACCGGGAAGTATGGATAGGGCTTGGAGGAACCTGCTCGGCAGTATATGCCACGGAAGTGAGCGAGGAAGAATACTTCACGTTCACGACCGAGGAGTCGGAGAAACTGGAAGTACAACGGATTGCCGGAGGGCCGGAGGGCAGTCTGGAAGGAGCCATCCGCCGTCTGGCGGAGAAAAAGCGAGAGGAACAGAAACAGGTATCAAACCCGAAATGAAAACGATTATGAGAAACAGACCCCTTATGAGGCTGGCGGTATGTCTGATAAGCATGGCCGCCATGATATTGCAGAGCTGTTCGGAAAGCGGTATCGACCGCGACAAGATCTGCGGAACGTGGACCAGCGTGGAAGGCAGACCTGACGTGCTGGTATACAAGGAAGGAGAATGCTATAAGGTGACGGTGTTTTCCCGTAGCGGGAGAACCCGAAGGCTGAAGCCGCAGACTTACCTGCTGGTGGAAGAAAACGGAAACCTGTTTGTCAATACGGGCTACCGTGTCGATGTGTCCTACAATGAGGCAGCCGACGTGCTGACATTCTCACCGGGCGGAGACTATGTAAGGAAGGAGGAACGGGCATGAAGGCAAGAACGCTTCTGATCGGAACGGCATTTGTACTGGGCGTTACCGGAGCACGCGCCCAATGGGTGGTGACAGATCCCGGCAATCTGGCCCAAAGCATCATAAACATGTCGGACAATATCGCCCATACCTCAAAGACGGCAGTCAATACGGCAGAAAGCTTTGCCGAGACAGTAAAGATCTATGAGCAGGCCAAGAAATATTACGACCAGCTGAAATCGGTCAACAACCTGATACAGGATGCCCGCAAGGTGCGTGACATCATCCTGATGGTGGGCGACGTGTCCGACATCTATGTAACCAACTTCGGCAAGATGATGAACGATGAAAACTTCTCACCGCGCGAACTGGACGCCATCGCCTTCGGTTACACCCGCCTGCTGGAAGAGAGCAACGGCGTGTTGCAGGACCTGAAACAGGTTATCAATGTCAGTACCCTGTCCATGACCGACAAGGACCGTATGGACGTGGTGGACAACTGCTATTACGAGATGCGCCGTTACCGCAACCTTGTGAGCTATTATACGAACAAGAACATAGCCGTAAGCTACCTCAGGGCCAGAAAGAAGAACGACCTGGAACGTGTGATGCGGCTCTACGGGAATGAAACCTCCAAATACTGGTAGCCATGATGCCGTTGTCGATAGATTTTGCCAACCTGCACACCATACTGGCAACCCTGTATGACGAGATGCTTCCCCTTTGCGAGGACATGATGGACGTGGGCAAGGGACTTGCCGGACTGGGTGCGTTGTTCTACGTTGCCGTCCGTGTATGGCAGTCGATGGCACGTGCCGAACCGATAGATGTCTATCCCCTGCTGCGTCCCTTTGCCATAGGCATCTGCATCCTGCTCTTTCCCACGCTGGTGCTCGGCACGCTGAACAATATTCTCAGTCCCATCGTGCAGGGCACACACAAGATGCTCGAAGGACAGACGATGGATATGGAACAGTACCGGATCCAAAAGGAGGAACTGGAAAAGGAGGCCATGCTCCGCAATCCCGAAACAGCATATCTGGTAAGTGACGAGGAGTTTGACCGTCAGCTGGATGAACTGGGCTGGTCAACCATAGATACCGCCTCCCGGCTGGGCATGTATGTGGAAGTCGGGATGTATAATCTGGAAAAGAAAATCCGGGACGCATTCCGCAGCCTGCTGGAGCTGATATTCGCAGCGGCATCGCTGCTGATAGACACCGTGAGGACTTTTTTCCTGGTCGTACTCTCGATACTGGGACCGGTAGCGTTCGCCTTCAGTGTATGGGACGGATTCCAGTCCACGCTCGGACAGTGGTTCACGAGATATATTTCCGTTTACCTGTGGCTTCCGGTCAGCGACCTGTTCAGCACCCTGCTTGCCAAGCTTCAGGTACTGATGCTTCAGAATGACATTCAGGAACTGCAGAACAATCCGGACTACTCGATAGACAACTCGAACAGTGTCTACATCATCTTTATGCTGATCGGGATTATCGGATACTTCACCGTGCCTACGGTAGCAGGCTGGATAGTGCAGGCAGGCGGTGCCGGAAACTTCAGCCGTAACCTGAACCGTACGGCCACCAAGACAGGCGGTCTTGCAGCCGGAGCAGGCGGTGCCGTATTGGGGAATATCGGAGGCAGGCTGAGGGGCAAATAAACCCTGCGGAGCCTCCTTCCCATGAGTCGGGCAACCCAAGATGACGGGTCCGGTGACTTGTCGGAACGGGATGTTCCGTCATACCGGAAATATTTATTCATTCAAACCAGACATCAAAAAAAATGGAATTCAAGTCATTGACAAACATTGAGAGCAGCTTCAAGCGCATCCGCCTGATGCTGGCGGTCTTTGCCTGCTGCTGTGCGCTCGTTACCGGATATGCGCTGTGGAGCTCATACCGCTTTGCCGAGAAGCAACGCGAGAAAATCTATGTGCTTGACGGGGGCAAATCGCTGATGATGGCCCTTTCGCAGGACCTCTCACAGAACAGGCCTGCCGAGGCGCGGGAACATGTAAGGCGCTTTCACGAACTGTTTTTCTCGCTCTCACCCCAGAAGGATGCCATCGAGCACAATATCAACCGTGCCCTGCAACTGGCAGACAAGAGTGCCTATCACTACTATGTGGATTTTGCCGAAAGAGGGTATTACAACCGCTTGATTTCAGGCAACATCAACCAGGTGGTGCATGTGGACAGCGTGGTGTGCGACTTTGCCGCCTACCCTTACAAGGTGCGGACATACGCCCGGCAGCTGATTATCCGTGAAAGCAACGTGACCGAGCGCAGCCTCGTAACTTCCTGCTCGCTTCAAAACACAGGACGTTCGGATGACAATCCCAACGGATTCATTATCGAGCAGTTTACCGTGCTGGAGAATAAGGACATAAGAAGTGCGGAACGATGAGGGGAAAACGCGGATTCTTCGGCCATGCGGACAGCCGGGTACGGCTGTTCTGCCGGCGGCTGACAGGAAAGCAGCGCATCCTTCTGGCAGGCACGGCCTCGTTCCTGCTTGCTGCCTCCTGCCTGTACTCGATTCTCTCCTGTGTATCCCGTTTCGGGGAGCCGGGCCAAAGACCGGCAATGGGACATATCCGTTCCGTCGTGTTCCGGCCGGAAAGAACAAGAAACATTCATTCAAACATCCATAAACATGAAAATGGACTTTCAGAAAATCAGGGAACGGCTCGGAGTGTCAAATGACAAGCCGCTGACTCCCGAAGAGAAGCGCCGGCGCGCAAAGTATATTGTCTATCCGTTTTTCTGCCTGCTGTGCATGGGGTTCCTCCTGCTGGTATTCAGCCCGTCGGAAAAGGAGAAGGCGGAAATGGAAAAAGGCAAGGGTTTCAACGTGGAGATGCCTTCACCGGAAGATTCGGAAATGGAGGGCAACAAGGTAAGCGCCTATGAGCAGGAAGCACTGGCAAAAAAGGAAAAATGGCGCAGGGGAACCTTCCAGGAAATGTCCGAACTGCTCAACAAGGACGGTCAGGATACTGCCGGTCTTACCGCAGGAAAAGCAAACATGGAACTTCCGCCGGAACCGGAAAAGGGGAAAGCCCCCGGCTCCATCCGTTCCTCTGCAGAAGCCTACCGGAATATGAACCGTTCGCTGGGCACTGTATATACCCGGAATGAAAATCAGCCAAACGCCGATCTGCTCCGACGTATTGAGGATCTGGAAAAAGAAAGGAAGCCGGCGGAAGAACAGGCGGAAGGCCAGACCCTGGAAGAAAAGATGGCTCTGCTGGAAAAGTCCTACGAGCTGGCTGCCCGCTACAATGGGAAAGAGCCGGATGCTTCCTCTACAACAAATGCCCCAAACAGCCGGAAAGAACGGACGGCTGTCCGGCCTGTAAAACGGGTACAGAACCGGATGGTGTCATCACTGGCCCAGCCTGCAGGCAATGAAGACATTGCTTCCGGATATGCAGGCGAGAGAAATACCGGCTTCCACACCCCGGTAGGCAAAATGCCATCTTCCGGCAGGAATACCATCGCCGCCTGTGTGCATGGCACGCAGACCGTATCTGACGGACAGGCACTGCGTATCCGCCTGCTTGAGCCGATGGCAGTGGACGATCTCCTTATCCCAAAAGGTACGGTACTGGTCGGCGGCACACGTGTCGAGGGGGAACGGATGGGAATCCTGATCGAGACAGTGGAGTACAGGGGCACGCTGTTCCCGGTGGAACTCGAAGTGTATGACGCTGACGGGCAGCAGGGAATCCTTGTACCGAACTCGATGGAGTATGATGCCGCACGTGAGATTGCCGCCGGCATGGGCACCTCTATAGGAAGCAGCATCAATATCTCAACGGATGCCGGAGCGCAGATTGCCTCGGATGTGGGCAAGGGGGTGATACGGGGTGTGTCACAATATGTGGGCAAGAAGATGCGCACGGTGAAAATTACCCTGAAGGCCGGGCACCGGCTGTTGCTGCATTCTCCTGAAAAATGAAGGAGGAAAGGAAATCAACCATTTATTCACCAATCAACCAAGAAACACACATGAAGAAGATTCTGATGATGCTTGCCCTGATTGCGGGCACAGTGGCTGCATACGCGCAGCAGAGCAGCGGGGATTATTATGAAGGACTGAGCCGCAAGATCGGATTCAGCCGGATGATTCCCCCGCACGGTCTGGAAATCACATATGACAAGACCGTACATATTATTTTTCCCTCTCCCGTGAGATATGTGGACCTGGGTTCGCCCAATCTGATAGCGGGCAAGGCGGACGGTGCGGAAAATGTGATCCGTGTGAAGGCAACCCGGAAACATTTCCGGAGCGAGACAAACATGAGCGTAATTACCGAAGACGGCAACTTCTATACATTCAACGTCAAGTATGCCGACGAGCCTTTGCTGCTGAATGTGGAAATGTGCGACTTCATCCATGACGGAGAGGCCGTGAACCGTCCGAACAATGCAATGGAAATCTACTTGCAGGAACTCGCCGGGGAGTCTCCCCGTCTGGTACGGCTGATCATGAAATCCGTGTATGAACAGAACAAACGCAAGGTCAAGCACATCGGCTGCAAACGGTTCGGAGTGCAATATCTGCTTAAAGGACTTTATGCGCACGGCGAACTGATCTATTTCCATACCGAAGTGAAGAACGCCACGAACGTGCCTTTCGATGTGGACTTCGTGACCTTCAA
>UMEY01052222.1_pt1 | contig 11717 bp, 15 predicted proteins | sample 1964881 | NCBI WGS metagenome assembly UMEY01 (sample SAMEA4836033, study PRJEB28245) | human gut metagenome | biome: gut microbiome; material: fecal sample | place: Denmark | collected 2008 | reverse complement strand
CAGCCACAATCAGCCAGGAGGCAGCCCCGGTCAGCTACTATTTCAGTTATACGGATGGCAGCACCACCCATAGTGAACGTACCGAGGCGAGTGCCGGTTCATTCACATTGAGTATAACAAGCTATAAAGTGACAGGCAACAGCCGTAGGGATCTTTCCTGGAGTGTGTCAGGAGACAGCTGGATTCATGTGTCCGGAAGTTCGGTAAGTTATGACGAAAACCCGGGGAAAGAAATCCGTAGTGGAAACGTGACGCTCACACAGGCAGAAAGTGGAAAAACAATAACATTGACTGTCAGACAAAAAGGAAAGACTTCCGTAGATATTGATCCCTAATTGAAGAATTAACCATAAACGATATGATAAAGGCATATAAATGTATTATGACAGCCATGCTTCTTTGTCCTACTGTTCTTACGGGCTGTTCGGATGAAAAGGACCCGCTTGAACAGGAAGGGGAAAAAGAGCTCCGGGTGGAGAACTGTTTCAGCCGTGGTGTCGGGACAGATGTGGACGGCTCTCTTGTAAAGGATTTCGGGATGGTATTGCTTGATGATGCAGGCGATACTTACGCCGGCGTACCGGGACCGGTACATGTGACGTATGATGACGGCTGGATCTTTCCGGAAGTCACACTCACTGAAGCTACCTGCAGACTGTTTGCTTTTTCTCCTTTCCAGGAAATCCCGGGAAAGGAACTGCCCGTAAGCCTGGTTTTCCAGGCAGATTATCTGGCTTCGGAGGAGTTGCGGCTCAACTGGCAGAACCACAAGGCAAGCATTGAGATGCAACACTTACTTTCCCTTCTGGAATTTACAGTGGAAGGAAGTGACGCATGTACCCTGAGCATGGAAGGACTTCCTGTGGAAGGCGCTTATGACCTTACAAGCGGGAAGCTGCTCGTGAAAGAAGGAGACGGAAGTATCGCTTCCAAAGGAAACATGCTGCTTCTGTTCCCTGGCAAAACGGAAGAACGCAGGATACAGATCCGTTACCGGGACAATGTTTACGACTGGTATCTTCCGGCCAATACGTTTGAGGCCGGAAAGAGATACACCTACATATTGTCCCTGAGCAAAGAAGGGATGCTCATCCTCTCCGGTGTGAGCGTCCGTCCCTGGCAGGCAGGTGGAGATTATACCGGATCAATTAAACCGAATGAATAATGACAACAAAAAAAAATGTATTGCTAACCCTCATGTTTCTGCTCACTGCCGTACAGGTATCCGCACAGGACATGAATTCGACTGTAAACACAATGCTTGACGGCTGGGCCAGACCCATATATCTGGCAGGCATGCTTATCGGACTGATTGCCGGTTTAGTGCGGAACTATGACAATATTGCGGCCAAGAATGACAACGGAAACAGAATGGACGGTGTCATTGCGGTCGTTTGGATGGTAGGTTATGGTCTGGCCGGTTCGGTTGTCATCAATGCCATAAGGACGGCAGCCATGGGTATAAACCTGAGTGTCTGATATGGAATACAAAGTAAGAAAAGGTCTGGAAACTCCCTGCCGGATCGGTATTTTCCTTTCCGGGGATTATTGGGTGGTATATTCCGCCAGTGTAGCGGCTATCGGACTGTGTGTCCTTGCAGCCGCCCAGGGGTTGACTGAAGGGCGCTGGGAATTCTTCTGGAGCATGCTGGGCATATGCAGTGTGGCGGAGCCTCTGCTGTGCTATATGTTCTGGAGAAAGACCTTGTCCCGGAAGTTCAAGAACCGGAACCGGGAGATTACCCTGAGCAATCTGGAAATGACCCGTACCCTTTACCGCATCCGGAAAAGACACAGAAAGGAGCAGTTATGACAACAAACTACACATACGGACTTTTGGACATCATGGGAGACGGGGCCATGCTGGGACAGTCAGGCAGCCTGACCGTTTCCTTCCGTCTTACAGAACCGGAATGCTATAGCCTTTCCCCGGAAGATATAGACCGGAGAAACCTCATGCTGGAGGAAGCCTTCCGCTTTCTTCCCGACGGGAGCTACGTGCATAAACAGGATATCTTTCTCAAGCGCAGCTACTCTCCGGAAAAGGCCGGTAGCTTTCTTTCCCGGGCGGACGCGCGCCATTTCGCCGGGCGTACCTATCTGGAGCATACATGCCTGATGCATTTCACGTTCGCTTCCCTTGAGACATTGGAAAAGGCGTATGCAGCCTCTCCGGTGAGATACAGGGAAGAATTGCACAGGAATGATGAGCAAAAACTGAAGGACTTCCTTGAAGGCGTGGAAAATGCCATGAGCATCATCCGTAATATTCCCAATGTAAGTGTCCGGCAGCTTGACGGGACGGAAATGGTGGAACTGATGGGAGAATATACCAATCTGTTCGGTGGAAAACGCGAAACAAGGGATATGCGGTTTTCTTCCACCATGAGTATAGGGGAAGAAAAGGTCAAGTATTACAGCATCTGCGATGAAGCGCACCTGCCGGAAGGTATCATTTCCTCATGTGTCAGAGACTATTCGCTGCCCAAAGCGGGCAGCGAGCTGTTCCATACTCCTTTGGAAAGCTTGGGAGTCTATCTGCCATGCAACCATATTGTCAATCAGGTTATTTTCTTTGAAGGTGATAAAAAACTGCGGGCGAGGGTGAACAGCAATATTGATGTTTATAAAAAGAACAGCAGCATAAGAAAGAGCATCGAGTCGGAGTACAGGAAATTGGATGAGGTCCGCAATGAAATCATGGAGGAGAACACACCGCTTGTACGCACTTATTTCTCCCTGTGCTTTTTTGACCGCGACGAAAAGGAACTGGAGAATGCCGAGAAGAAGATCCGGGAATGCCTGAACCTGGCCGGCTTCGGATACTACATCCCTTCGTTCGAGCATCTGGCGGCCGCACATCTGGCTTCCGTACCGGGACAGGTGAACTGCCTGCCGGGGGAGTATATGTTTCTTTCCACGCTCTCCGTTTCACTGTGCCTTTTTCTTGCCTGCAGTACACTCCGTTCCGATGCGGAAGGTATTCAGCTACAGGACAGACTATACCGTATCCCGATCAAAAAGGATATATGGGATGCCGGAAAGAGGAGGGCGGATGCACGCAACGGGATGATCATCGCCGGTTCCGGCGGGGGAAAATCCACTTTCGCCGAGAATTTCACTTACCAGCTTCTTGAACAGGACTATACGGTTGTAGTGGTGGAGTTCGGAAAAAGTTTCAGCCAGCTCTGCAAACTTTATCCCAAAGAGTCGCTTCACGTGGATTATGACGGAAAGACACCGTTGGGTATCAATCCGTTCGACCTGCAGGGACGCAGGCCGGACAATACGGACTTGGAAACGATCTCGGGAATCGTGCAGCGTTATTGGAAACACATGTTCACAGGAAAGGAACCGGAGAGGGAAACGGCACTGAACCTGTTCATCGAGGACTATTACGAACAGCCGGGAAAGGAACACAATTTTGTGGGATTCTATAACCATGTAAAACAGAATTATCCGGATATCCTGGAAAGGAAAAACATTCCGGAGAAGTATTTTGAGCTCTCTTCGTTTCTTCTGAACTGCGGGGAGTTCCTGCCGGGAAAAAGATACGAGAATGTGACGAAGGATACCAAAGAGGATTTTCTGGCCAAGAAATTCATAGTATTCGAACTCACCCGGATCAAACAGGACAGGTTCCTCTCGAACCTGGTCATGACGATGATATTCTCGGTCATACAGTCGAAGATACTTTCCGACAGGAGCAAGCGGGGAATCCTCATATTCGACGAGTATGCGGAAACGGCACAAATGAAAGATACGGCCACGAATACGGGCATACACAGCTCAGTAGCGTTCTGCTACCAGAAGATCAGGAAAGAGAACGGCGCCGTCTACACCATCGTACAGACTCCCGACCAGTTGCCCGATGACGAGAATACGCAGAACATCATCGGTAATACGGACATGCTTTACGTACTGCCCACCAAGGAGGTGATTTACAGCAGCATCATAGAGAAGTTCAAAATTACCGACCAGGCACATATCGACCTGATGAAATCCATGCGGAACAACTTCTCCGGCAGGCAGCCGTACAGTGAATGTTTCTTACGTATGGGAGAGAAATATGCCACCGTTACCCGCCTGGAACTGTCTCCGGAGAAGTTCCTTGCCTTCCAGACGGAAGGGAGCATATGGGCCGAGCTGGAAAAGAAAACGCAAAGGATGGGTATGGAAGATGCCATCCGTGAATATCTGGAGGAACATCCGGAGAGAAAAGTAAAGAAATTACCATCAAACAGATAACAGTATGAAAAAGACTTTGATTTTAGGACTCATGACATTGCTCCTTTCAGGGACTGTCCGGGCACAATGGATTGTGAGCGATCCGGAAAACACCTATCAGGGTGTTCTTTCTGTACAGCAGCTCAAGAACACCGTCTCCTCGCTCAGGGAACAGAAGAAGATACTGGATGAAAGCCTGGATTACATGAGGAAGGTGAATGCCACAGTGAGTAACAGCATGACTGTAAAGTATCTCATTGAAAGGCAATTGAAACTGAGTACGGAGTGCGGAAAGCTTCTGGGAAGGGCCGGCAAATCGGGAATGAAGTCGTCAACCCTTTCCTCACTGACATCGTGCGTAGGACAGATCGTGAGCAACAACGGACGGCTGATCAGCCTTGTGAAAAGCGTTCTTTCGACCTCACTGAGGATGAACGATGCGGAGAGGCTGGCACTTCTCAGGGACATAGAGAAACAGACCGAACAGGATGAGCGGAACATATGGAAAATAAACCGTCTTGTCAGTGAGTATGAAACTTTGAAACGTGCCCTGCAATGATGGAGGAAGGAGAATTCAGCGTGCTGTTCCACTCCTACCGGGAACTTAGGGAGGCGGTAGCTGTTAACGGCTTCTACTCGCTGGTGGCGGGACTGATCATAGCAACTTTCATATTCAAGTTGCTTGATATGGCAAATGACATGATTAAGGAGGAGAAAGGATTCAATGCCAAGCATTTCTTTGAACTGGGCAGGGAATATATTTTCTGCTCGGCCCTGATAGCAATCCTGCCTCTTTTACTGGGATGGCTGGAAGCGATATTTGCTATGGGGGCAGACAAGGTGGTAGAATCCATAGGCGGGAAATACAACTCGGACAACATCTGGAGGGCCACGCTTCTTGGTGACCTGGAGAACATGGTCGAGGAAGGCAGCTGGAACGTGGCGGGAACGATCTTCACGCATATACTGACCTCACAGGTGGGGACGCTTTTTGCCCTGGCATATGATTATATCACCACCTTGTTCCTGGCGACAAGGTATGTCATACTGCTCCTTCTGGAAATAGTCTCTCCCGTAGCCATCGCATGCCTTTACAACAAGGATCTGAGGAGTTCTTTCTTTGTATGGGCAAAGAACCTGTTCGGATGTTATATGCTGTACCCGGCTTTCGTAATAGTAAGCGTATTCAGCGATCTTATAGTGAAGAATTACATCCGGCAGGATTCATGGCCGATATGGATCATGCTGTTTTTCTCGATCATCCTGAAAACAAGCCTGCTTGCGGCGGCCAAGGCTACGGTCAACAAATGGTTATGAGTATGAAAAAGATATTAAGAAAAGAAAGGGAAACATTCTCCATTATGACAAACATGAAGGAAATACTCGGGGACTTCAACGCGCTGGCCGACGCCCGCAAGAAAAGCTCCCTTCTGGTGAAGCTGGCATTCGGCTTCTGCGCGCTGACGGTGTCGGCCGTGTTGTTTTTCAGCTATTCACTGCTCAGCAGCATGGGAAACAAGATACTTGTGGTAAATGAGAACGGTGAATACCTGAAGCAGAAGACTATGGATACGGATAAGCTCTACGAGGAGCTGCTGCGGGCTCATTGCAGTTCCACAGCCTATTATCTGAACAGTTTCGACAGGCTCTCATGGCAGGAGAACCAGGCGCATGCCCTGTTTCTGGTAAGCAAGCCGGACGCAACGGCCATATTTGCAAAGTATCGTGCGGACAGGGCTTATGGGGATGCGCTGGAACTGGGAGCGGTATACCGGAATAAATTCGAGAAGATAATTTCCCTTTCGGTTGAGAACGGCCAGTATCATGTCATCTTTTCTTCCGTACTGACCATCATAAACGGAAGTGACACGAAAGAAGTAAGGATTATCAGTGAAGGTACGGCCATACGTGTGAGACCGCGTTTCCCTGAAAATATATCCGGTTTTTTCTTCCGGACGTATAACCAGCAATACGAGAACTTATGACACAGTCGGAAAAAAGTAGGATCATCATTCTGGGAGGAGCAGGTATCGTGATCGCCCTGCTGGTCTGGGGGATTATAGCCAGTTTACCGACCAGTCAGGATAAGGAAGAGGATACAGAGGAAGTGACACTTCGGGGCCGGATCAAGGAAAGTTTTACACTGGAAGACATGCTGAAAAGCGTAGAGAAAGACAACCGGGGCATGATGAACCCTTCAACAGTCTATGAGGGTGTACCGGGCCGGAGAGAACCGTCCGGAACGGATGCTGAAAATGAAGAAGAGATACGGCGTATCAGGGAACTGATAAGACAGAACGAGGCGGAGATTACAGGTGGCAGTGCAGCGGTAACAGGCGGAATGCAGCCTTCTTTCCCGGGAAAGGAAAATACTCCCGTACCTGAAAAGAAAAAAGAGGAGAAAAAAGAAGAGTTGCATACCGATACGTTGGAAAGCGCGCCTGAGGCAAAACCGCGCAGGAGTTTTAATAGCGTGCGGCTTGTCCAGCAGGATGAAAAGAATGTCATCAGGGCATTTGTACACTCGACACAAACCGTAATGACCGGATCGACGCTGAAGATGCAACTGGCCGAGAACTGCCTTACCGATGACGGGCAGCGTATCCGTAAGGGAACACCGGTGTTCGGGGAAGTAATGAAGATTGACGGGGAACGCGTACTGGTAAGGATTACTTCGGTAAATCTGGGAGGCAACATACTTCCTTTCGAAAAGGAAGTATATTCTGAGGATGCAATGGAAGGGATTTACGTTCCGGGAAATGCCAAGGCGGAAACGATACAGGAAGCGGAAGCGGCCGGAGTAAGCGGAGCCGGCACTAACATTGCCGGCGGACTTGATGTAGGCAGCCAGCTTGTGGCGGGGGCGGCAAACAGTGTCATCAGTGCCACCAAGTCGGCTGCGAGCAAGAATATACGTAAGATAAAGGTGACAATCAAAACTAACTACAGGATACTGCTCAGGCAGCCAAAAGAATAAGGAAGGAAAAGTAATGGAAACGATAAAAGAATTTATTGTTGAAGCAATAAAGCTTCCGGAAGTGTGGATATACATGATAACGCTTGCTATTGTAGGCTGGAATCTTCCGGCTATCAGAAAAGGGTTGAATAAAGATACACATTCCTCAAATAAGCAGAAAAAGGAGAGGTAATATAAGTTTTTTCAGCTTTTGTAAAAGCTTATAAAGAACTGTCTCTGTACAATTTTTAATTAAAAGGATAAGTCCTAAAGTCGGGATGCTGAGAACCAAAAAGAATAGAAAAAAATGGAATTCATCATTCATATCCAATTGGAATCTAAACGTAAAATAAGTATAACCGGACACGGAAGCCAATAGGAAAATCGGAAGATTTATTCCTTTCTTTCCTAACAGAAGTACAGATAAGGGAAGAAAAAGGACCGTGTATATGGCAGATACTCCCATTACAAGTAAAATTTGTGTATATAAGGAATATGATTCAAAGGAAGACGTAAACAGGAATAATGTAGGATATAGCATAAGAGAACAAGCAATAAAGCATCTGATGAAATCCAAATAATGCTCAGGAAGACACGCTAATATCTCTGCCGTTTTTTCGAAGTAGGACATAATATTGATTTTAACAATTGATTGCGAAGATAGGTAAACAACTATTATGTACAAAGTAATTGAAATAGAATTTTGAAGAGTAACAAAATGAAAAGATATAAAAGCATCGTGTTTACTTTTCCTGAAAAAAACTCATCCGATGGAAATATCAGGAGAACGCCGAGGAAGTATGCCAAAGCAGAAACAATACAAGAATTCCGTCCTACTCTCACGAACCGGACGGAATGAAACAACGCAAATTTTAGAATATTTTATTTATGACGTAGTCGGTACAAAGATAGTGATTTTGATAAGAACAGAGAAATAACACTTATAACATATTGAAAAAATTGAAACAATGGCAAAGGTTTATGTGGCAAGCAGCTGGCAAAATGCATACCAGCAATCAATAGTCTCCTTCCTGCGCCGGAATGGGCACGAGGTATACGATTTCATGAACCCGGAGGGAAAAACGGATTTTCACTGGTCGCAGGTTAGTGAGAACTGGCAGCAGATGGATACGGATGAACACCTGGATGCGTTGGAGCACCCGCTTGCCCAGACAGGGTTTAAATCGGACTTCGATGCCATGAGGTGGGCTGATGTTTGTGTACTTGTACTTCCCTGCGGAGCTTCCGCGCATTCCGAGGCGGGATGGATGAAGGGAGCCGGCAAGAAGGTGGTTGTGTATCAGAACCGGCCGCAAAAACCGGAGCTGATGTACAAACTCTTTGACGGGATATTCCCGATGGCTGCAGATATAGCCCAGTTCCTGAAAGAGCTTGATAATATGAATGATTTAAAATCAATGTGATGGAACATGATTTTTTAACCGAAAACATAATCCGTTTTTATAAAAGCAGATACGCTGTTCCAACATTTTGGTTCATTTTTCTTGCAGTATATCTATTAATGTTATTTGTGCCCTGGAATAAAAACAAATAAGTATGATACAAAATAGAACTTACATCACAGTCATTTTTCTCCTGAGTCTTCTTTCAGGGAAAGCCCAAAAAATAGAAGAGCTCACCGCCATACCTCTGGAAATCGGCTATGAAAAGACGTTACACCTGATATTTCCTACCGAAGTGAAATACTACAGCATCGGTGGAGATTACGTCATCGGTGAGAAAGTAACGAACTGTCCGGAGATTATACGTTTGAAGGCTGCGGAGGAGAATTTTCCGGGTGAAACAAATCTCTCTGTGGTAACCGCCGATACGAAATTCTACTCCTATGCCATACGTTACAATGCGCATCCGAAAGAAAGCTATATGCGTATAAATGGGGAGGCTCCCATACCGCATATCCTGCCAGTGGGTAAAGACAAGCAACTGTTTCTTATCTTCCCCGCTACAGTCTCTTATGTGGACTACGGCAGTACGAATGTGGAAGTAGAGAAAGCCGAGGGAGTGGACAATATCCTGGCTGTAAAAGCCATGCGAGCCTATACAGAAGATACGAACATTTCCGTAGTGGTTGAAAATGGTAAATTCTATACGTTTGACCTGCGCTATGTACCCGCCCCGGAACGTTTCAGTTTCGTTATTGATAAGGAAGATACACAAAAAGTGGCCATACTTGATGAAAAGGAACGTTCAAGCGAACAGAAAGAAAGGATCAGAGAAGCAATAGGCAAACGGCTACCCCTGGATCTGGGACTCAAAGATAAAAATGCCGGCATGGAGTTCGAGATTGAAAACATCTTTATCGACGCGGACATACTGTTGTTGCGTATGACACTGACAAACCGTACCCAAATCGGTTATACGACGGATTTTATGAGATTCTATATTCAGGATGCCAAGATCCGCAAGAAAACAGCGGTGCAGCAGCTTGAGCAGAATATCTTGTTCACCTTCGACTATCCGGAGGAGATACCGGCACACGAGAGCCGGACATTTACGGTGGCTATGAACAAATTCACCATTCCGGATAAAAAGAGACTCGTCATCGAGATCCAGGAAAAGAACGGTGGCCGGCATTTCCTGTATAAGCTGAAGAACAAGTCGCTCCTGGATGCAGAAGAGGTATTCAGGAATAGAGAACAGCAGGAGACGGAAGAGGAAGCCGACAGGATATTAAGGAGGATAGCCCGATGAGAGTGCTTCTGTTCATATTGTTTTTCCCTTTTTCTTTCTCCGGGCATGATGACGGAAAGGAACTGCTTGATATGGCACTTGATAAGTGTGAACACCTGGAAAGTTTGGAAGATTACCGGGACATACTTTCCCGGTACGGAATGACAGACAAGCTCCCGCTGGCCTGCCCCCTGAAAGAGAAGTTCCGTATCAGCAGCACGTATGGCGGCAGGATTCATCCTGTAACGAAAAAACGTAGTTTCCATTCGGGTATTGACATGGCTGTGGAACTGGCCGCACCCGTCTATGCCACCGCTTCGGGTACGGTTACTTTCGCGGGGAGAAAAGGCGGATATGGAAGATGTGTCGTTATACGGCATTCTTACGGCTTTGAAACGCTGTATGCTCATCTGGCTGCGTATTATACCACAAAAGGGAAAAAACTCGTGAAAGGGGCTGTAATCGGCTTTGCAGGGAGTACGGGAAGAAGTACCGGCTATCACCTACATTATGAGATAAGGAAATACGGCAAAACTATAAAACCATATTGGTATGGATATGACAATCAAAGATGAAATAGAACAACTTATCCTGCGGTGTATCGCTTCCGACGGGCTGAAGGCTTGTCCGAAGGATCTGGCTTTCCTGGAGAAATACGGGCTGAAGAACCTGTTTTTCTTTTCTGTGGAATATGGAATGGAAGGTGCTGATACACAGTCACTCGACGGCAGGGCAAAAAGTCAGATAAGATGGAATCTCTATGTGACGGACTTCCCTCTCCTGCGGCGTATGTATGAACGGGAAGGGAAAGGAGCATTGATGGAGTGCCTTTATTTGGAGGAAAGATATTTCAGAAAGTTCCTAAGCATAACCGGACAGGAGGATAAGCCATGACAAATCTGTCGGTTGTCAATTACATAGAGCGGATCAACCGGACGTACCGCTTCATCCGGATGGAAAGTACAGGCAGTCTAAGTGAACTGGCCGCCAAAGTGCGGGTAAGCGAGAGAACCATCAGCAATTATCTGGAGGAACTCCGGTTGATGGGAGCGGAAATAAAGTTCAGCAGGGTAAGGAATACCTATTATTTTGATAACCGGTTCGTACTTTATGCGACGTTCGAAGCACGTATTGAGGCGGAGGTATTGAATGATTCAGAATAGCATCTTGTATGCAATTATAACAAATCTTTTAAAAACAATTAATTATGAGAAAAGTAAAATTCTTATTGTTGGCGGCATTGACGGCGATGTTCGTTGGCTGCCAGAGTGATGAAGTTTTGGAGCAGGACTCCGGCAATGACAGACCGACTCCTACCGGTGATACACGTATTACCATTGAAGGAGAAGGTATGAAAGATGTAAAAACCCGTTCTTCGGATGGAAGAGTTGATTTTACTGGGGGATATGCAACGGGAGCAGGATTATACAATGGTACTTCAACTCCAACAGTAGCCGCATATCCTAATCCGGGATATGAGGTAAACTACTTCTATGGCGGACCTGCGAATGAACCTCAAAAGTATGATTATGCACAAAGTTCCGCTTCTTCATTTGAAGTAAAGTTAGACGGTCAGGATCATAGATTTCATTGCGGATTCAAAGAAAAGAAGCGTAATTTGACTGTTAATGCGGGTTCCGGCGGTTCCGTTTCTCCATCAGGGACAAACAGCTACCAGGTGGAAAATGCAATCAATATTACGGCCACTCCGAATACTGGGTACAGATTTTCCGGTTGGACTGTGACGGAGGGAGATGCAACTATCGCAAATTCAGGAAGTTCAAGTACCACTGCAACCTTACATAGTTCTAACAGTACTATTACAGCAAAATTTGAACAAACT
>UMEY01009961.1_pt1 | contig 11854 bp, 17 predicted proteins | sample 1964881 | NCBI WGS metagenome assembly UMEY01 (sample SAMEA4836033, study PRJEB28245) | human gut metagenome | biome: gut microbiome; material: fecal sample | place: Denmark | collected 2008 | reverse complement strand
GGCTGCCGGCGGTTTACTTCCGCCGGTAGTCCTGGACGGTGACGTCTATGTCATATACCGCCGAAAACCTGTGAAAGCAAAGGTCATTTTTATCGGAATCAACGCCGACAGACTTTTCTTCTTCAACGTGCTTCGCGGAAATATAAAGGCGAACTTCCAGACGTACCAGTTCACCGAAAACGACATAGGCCGAAGCGTATTCCTTACCCTGGAAGAAGCAGAAAAGGCGGTGGCCTGAATGAAGAAGAAAAAATCAAACCTTCCGAAGTGGAAATATGACTTTTCGTGTAAGAAATGCCGTCATATTCAATACATCAAGGACAAGGCGAAGCGCCGCGACGGTGACTATTGTATAAAATTCATAGAACGGACCGACGCCGGCCTTCCTTCCCCGATTCACGCTGACGACGATCGTGTCGTCCGCTGTGACTGCTTCGAAGCAATTCCGGAAGAAGGTGATTCCGAATGATACCATTTCCGGAAAAGAAATATTCGGTAATATACGCCGATCCGCCGTGGAACTACGCGGCCGGTGGAAAGACGCGAAACGTCGAAAGGCACTATCGCACAATGAAGCCGGAAGACATCTATTCCCTTCCGGTTCAGGATATAGCCGAAGACGACTGTCTTCTATTTCTGTGGGCCACATTCCCGAACCTGGACGTTGCCCTTGAAACGATCCGGCGCTGGGGCTTCCAGTACAAAACAGCCGCCTTCGTCTGGGTGAAGCGAAACCGAAAATCGCCTTCCTGGTTCTGGGGCCTGGGGAACTGGACACGCGCAAACGCGGAAATCTGTCTTCTGGCCACAAAAGGCAAACCGAAGCGCGCGTCAGCGTCAGTCCATAGCATAATCGACGCCCCGATCGGCCGTCACAGTGAAAAGCCGGCCGAAACCCGTGACAGGATCGTTCAGCTTGCGGGGGGGGATCAATGATCGAACTATTTGCAAGAAAGACCGCCCCTGGCTGGGATTCCTGGGGCGACGAAGTGGAAGGCGGTGAAAACGAATGACAAGACTGAAAAGGTTCAAGATCGGACTGTTTACAATCACCCTGGGAATGGTCCTGGTGGGCGCGTCCTTCGCCCTGGCTGACGCGGTGATCCGGATCGCGGACCTTTGCGGACACCTGGGAATCGACCTGGAAGAAGTAATCGAAATCAAAATGGCCTACAATGAAGGCCGCCCGTACAAACACGGAAAGAAATTCTGATCCCGAAGGGAGGAAACACAATGAATCAGTGTCAACTTATGGGGCGCCTGGTACGCGACCCCGAACTGAAATACACGCCACAAGGAACGGCCGTCACGTCGTTCACCAGACTGCTGAATTCGTCGCGAAGCACTTCACCAAAGGCCAGCGCGTCGCGATCGTCGGAAGCATACAGACACGATCCTGGGAAGATAACGACGGCGGCAAACACAAGGCCGTCGAAATCGTCGCCGATTCTGTCTATTTTGCGGACGCCAAAAAGGAAAGCGCCGCCGGAAGCTACGCCGAAAGCGCCATGACGTCCGAAGGCTTCGAAGTGACCGACGAAGATATTCCGTTCTGAAAATAGACTGGGGAAAGGCGGTGAAGATACATGGACAAACCCAAAGAAAGCAAAGTCAGAACAAGGGTCATGGAAATCCTTCGGAACCATGATCGGGAAGCGCGTGTCATAGAAGCACAGATCGCCGCCGAAAAGGAAGCCCTGGAAGCCGACCTGGAATTCATTCTTGAATCGGCTTACCCGTCCAGTCAGTTATCCGACGCCGGCGTCCGCGTCCAGTCTTCACCTGACCCAGACGGAAGACTGGTTCGCATGGTCGACAAGCGCGACCGAAGAAGACAAAGAGCAAACGAAGCGATCGGCAATCTGGAACGCCAGCTTCAACAGATCACAGAGGTTCAAAACCTGGTCTATACCCTGGACACCCGTTCGAAATGCGTCCTTCTTGCCCTGTACTATCCTTACAGGTCATACGACGAAGCGGCCGAATTCCTTCAAGTCGAAAGGACAACCGTCTATCGACAAAGAGAAATCGCCCTGAACAGGCTTTTCGCCAGGGCTGAACGGTCAAAAGCCTTCCACGAATAAAAATTTATGCAACTATGTGCAACTGTTTGCAACTACTTGCAACTATGTGCAACTGTCAGCAAGAAAAATATATGGTATAACATCATTGTGGACTTGCGCGTCCACCCTCCTATTGATATAGGGTACAGGAAGACGTTCCTTCGGGAGCGTCTTTTTTGTACCCGAATTCAAAGGAAATACCGAAAATCAGAAAGGAAGGTGTGAATCATGGCAAAGCTAACGCCGAAACAAGCCCGTTTCTGTGAAGAATATCTGGTCGACCTGAACGCGACCCAGGCCGCGATCCGCGCCGGATATTCTGTCGAATCGGCTGGAAGTATCGGAAGTGAAAACTTGACAAAACCTGAAATTCGCGCGCGCATAGAAACCGCAATGGCCGAAAGGTCCAAAAGAACCGGAATCAACGCCGACCGCGTTCTTCGGGAACTGGGACGAATCGCCTTCGTGAATCCGAAGGACGTCCTTGACTTACAGACTGCGGAAGTGAAGCCGGACACCAGCGACGACGATCTGGCGGTTATCGCCGGAATGAAGGTCAAATATGTCCCACATAAGGACTTTGATGAAAACGGCGATCCTGTCATTGAACAGGCGATCGAACGTGAAGTCAAACTATGCGACAAACTGAAAGCGCTTGAACTTTGCGGTCGTCACCTGGGAATGTTCAAAGACAATCCCGAAGCAAATGTCCCTGTAACGGTGGTGATCAATTATGACTACGGCGGCGAAGATTGAATTCAAGGCGGCGGCACAGTTTAACCCTGTCTTCCGCCCCGTCAACGAATGGCGCGGTCGATATAGGATTCTGAAAGGTTCAGCCGGTTCCGGAAAGTCTGTGAATATCGCCCAGGACTATATCGCGAAACTGTCCGATCCGGCCTACACCGGCGCGAACCTTCTTGTCGTGCGAAAGATTGAAGAAACAAACCGCGACAGTACCTTCGCCGAATTACAAGCGGCAATATATAGAATGTTCGGCCCCTATGCTGACCGCTTCTGGAAAGTGAATCTGAATCCGCTTGCGCTGGAATGTAAGATCACCGGAAACAGAATCATTTTCCGCGGTGTCAAGGATCAGCGACAGCGTGAAAAGGTGAAGTCGATCACCTTCAAGAACGGGAAACTGGTCTGGATATGGTGCGAAGAAGCGACAGAACTTCTTTCCGAAGACGTCGACATTCTGGACGACCGTCTTCGTGGTAATCTGAACGAACTGAATCCGAATCTGTACTACCAGATAACAATGACGTTCAACCCAGTCAGCGCGACACACTGGATCAAAGGTCGATACTTCGACAAGGCTGATCCGGACGTCCTGGCCCACCATTCAACATATAAGACAAACCGGTTCATAGACCCAGCCTATTTTCGCCGTATGGAACGACGCAAGGAAGAAGACCCAGAAGGCTATCGCGTCTATGGCCTGGGCGAATGGGGCGAACTGGGCGGCCTTATCCTGACGAACTTCGAAGTCCACGACTTCAAGACCGGAAAAGACAACTTCGACGCCTTCTATTATGGCCAGGATTTCGGCTATAACCACGCGGACGCCATTCTGGGCGTTGGCTGGAAAGACGGCGAAGTGTATATCTGTTCTGAAATCTATGTCTTTGAAAAGGACACCGAAGAAATTATCAGTCTGGCCAAACAGAACAAAGTCGACCAACGTATCGAAATGTTCTGCGATTCCGCTGAACCGGACAGGATCAAGACATGGTCAAAGGCCGGCTTCCGCGCTTACCCTGTGAAGAAAGAGCCTGGAAGCGTGAAAGCACAAATCGACTGGCTGAAAGGCCGGAAAATCCACATTCACCCGTCATGCGTGAATGTATTGAAAGAAGTCCAACAATGGAAATGGAAAAAGGACCCGACGTCCGGTCTTTACATAGACGAACCGGTCGAATTTATGGACGACGCTATGGCCGCCCTTCGCTATTCGGTCGAACGTCTTCGTCGTGGTTCTTCTATCGAAGTATTGAAGTGAGGTGTAAAAAATGGCCGAATTATCTGTTATGGACCGGATCAATATGATTCTGTCTGACCCCGAAAAAGCTACAATGACGCTGGCCCAGATCGTCAGCGAAGAAATACGCGAATTCAAGGCGTCCCCTGAATACGCGATCATGCTTGAAGCTGAATCCTATTACAGGAACCGAAGCGACGTCCAGCGAAAGACGGTTGACGTTGCGAACCGTTCAAACACGAAGATCGAACACCCGATCTTGAAGAAACTTGTCGACCAGAAAGCGAACTACCTTCTGTCGAAGCCCTGGACGGTCGACACCAAAAACAGCGCATACGGCGAAGCATTGACGAAAGTCTTCGACCAGACCTTCCGCCGGAAGATTAAATCCCTGGGGAAGGGCGCGATCAAGTCAGGTATTGCCTGGATTCAACCCTATTTCAGGGACGGGAAACTGGCATTTATGCGTATTCCTTCGACCGAACTTGTCCCTTTGTGGCGCGACGCTGAACGAACGGAACTGGACGCCTTTATTCGATTTTATGACCAGGTCATTTATATCGGAACCAGGAAACACATAATCACACACGCCGAATTCTGGTGGCCTGGTGGTGTGAAATGGTTCAAGACGGACGCCTTCGCCGGAACCGGCGCCGGAAACTTCTATGTCGACAAAGAACACGGCGACGAAGCGTCTGACTATACGGAACCACACTTCGTCGTTGACAATAAGCCGTACAACTGGGAAGAGTGTCCGATCGCCTGGCTGAAATACAACGAAGAAGAACTTCCCCTTTGCTATTATATTAAGGACCTGATCGACGACATCAACTGGCAGACGTCCGTCACTTCCGACGTTCTTCGCGACGTGGCGAAGTTTATCTATATTCTTCGTAACTATGGCGGACAAGACCTGGCCGAATTCTTGAAAGACCTGAAAGAACACATGGCGATCAAGGTCACGTCTGACGGTGGCGTGGATAAATTACAGGCCGATCTAAATATCGACGCTGTCATGGCCTTCCTGGACAAACAGCGCCGCGATCTGTTCGACTTTGCGGCCGCTGTCGATACAAAGGACCCTGACCTGGGGAACGCCAGCGGAACGGCGATCAATTTCCGTTATATGGACCTTGACGCTGACTGTGATTCCCTGGGAACAGAACTGAAAGACACATTCCGTCGTCTGAAACTGTTTATTGACGTTTACTTCCAGATCACCGGCCAGGGCGACTTCACAAACGAAGAATTCGATATTGTCTTCAATATGGACCTTCCGGTCAACGAAACAGACATTATCAACAACGCCGTGAACAGCAACGGTCTTCTGTCGAAACGAACGATCCTTCAAAATCACCCGTGGGTCACAGACGTCGACGAAGAACTGGCCAGAATCGACGAAGAAAAGAAAGCCGCTATGGAAGAATACGGCGACGGCCTTTTCAATCACGCTATGGGCGCCGACGACAGCCAGGAAGGCGGCGACAGCGCCGGCCTGAATGGTGGTGACGGCAATGACGAATAATGAAGCATACTGGACAGAAAGAGCCTTGAAACGCGCCGAAGAAGCCTACCTTCACGACGCGGCATTGACGGCGAAGCTGTTCCAGGAATACGAATCCGCCGCGAAGGCTATCAAGCGCGAAATCAGCGCCTTCTATTCGAAGTACGCTGGCAAGTATGGCCTTACATACGATCAGGCCGTCCGTCTTCTGAACCGGAAGGAATTCCAGGAATGGAAAGCAAGTCTGGCGGAATATGTGGACTATATCGCTACGATCCAGGACCCGAAGGTCAAGGCGCTTCTGACGGCACAACTGGACGCCCTGTCGGCGAACAGTTCTATTTCCCGACTGGAAGCCCTTCAAGGTCAAATCGACCTGATCCTGAATGACCTGTTTGACAAAGGTGTCGCACAAATGAAGAACCAGTTCGGCGACGACTTCGTCGAAGGTTATTACAAGAAATGTTATGACCTTCAATCCAGGGCCGGATTCTTCAACGAGATCGCAAAGATCGACTATGCGGCCATTGAAAACGTCGTTTCTTATCCCTGGTCCGGCGCCATGTTTTCCGATCGCCTATGGCAGAACAAACAGGCGCTTCTTTTCAACACCAGGGAAGTTCTGACCCAGGGACTTATCCAGGGAAAAAGCGTGAACGTCATGTCTTCCGCCCTGGCGGCCAAAATGGGCCAGTCCTACAAGAACGCCGAACGCCTGGTCAGGACAGAAACCGCGCATATTCACGCGGAATCAGATCGGGCCGCATACAAAGAAGCCGGCGTCGAACAATATGAATTCATGGCGACGCTGGAAGTCCGAACCTGTGACGTCTGCGGAAGCCTGGACGGGAAACACTTCAAAGTCAGCGAAGCGAAAGTCGGTGTCAATTATCCGCCGATACACCCGAATTGTCGGTGTACTACGGTAGAATATGACCCAGACGACGCCCTGGACTGGTATAATTCCGGTCAACCTATGCCGAAAGCCAAAACTTACGAAGAATGGTACGACGAACAGGTGGCCAGGAACGGTCAGGGATCGGTTGAGGTTGAGCGACAAAAGGTGTATAATAGAAAAGCAGACCTGGAACAGTTCGAAGCCTATTCCGAACGCCTGGGCGCTGACGCACCTTCTGACGTCGACACCTTCCAGCGCTTGAAATATAGCAAGCCCGACGAATGGTCCGACCTAAAAGGCCTTTATTCTTACAAAGGGCGCGTTCCAGAAGCGACGAAAGCCGACTTCCAGACGTACAAGAAGATCAAAGCTACCGGCATATATGGAACCGTCAGAGTTCCGGCCGCGAAGATTGATACTTCCGCCCTGACGCTTGACGTCGCACACATAAACGAGCGCCGCCACGGTGTCACCCAGGAAGAAGCCGTTTCCTACATTAAGAACGCGGCGTTTTCCCTGAAAAGGCGCCACTGGACCGGTGAAACCTTCCTGAACTACTATTCAGAAGAAGGCGCTTCGTATGTGCGGACCAGCGACAACGTGATCCGGACTTCCTTCAAGAAGGACGAATTCGACAAAAAGACAAAATCTGCTATGGAGGTTTTGAAGAATGGAGAATAAAACTGTTTTCTGTCCTGTCCTTCAAAGACAGGTCAACGGCGACGACTGCTTCGATATTTCAATGGTCGCCGAAAAGACAACCCCCGACAGGTTCCTTCCGAAGGACTTGAAGCCGGAAGACTTCACGGACGACAAGAAGGAAATCTGTTTGAAATGCAAATATCACCCCGAATAAGCGTCGATCGGATATTCCGACCGGCGTTTTCTTATGCGTTGAATCAGACATCACCCTTTCGGTGGTGTCTTTTTCATATACAAAAACAGCCGCACCCGTCCGGCGACCAGGCGGAACCGCAAAGCGTGTGGAAGTCACGGTAAACACAGCGGAAAAGAAAGGAGCGATCACACATGATCATTGAAGGAATCAAAAATCTTCTGGGCGAAGACCTGACGAAACAGGTTGAAACAGCGCTGAAAGGAAAAGGCAAAGACGGAAAGGACGTCGATCTGGTTATCGGAAACGACGGAAGTTTCGTTCCAGCCGAAAAGTACAACGGCGCCAATAGCGGCAAGACCAGCGCAGAAAACGCATTAAAAGCCGCCGCCGAAGCGTTGAAGGCAATCGGCGGAAGTGGCGATCCGGCCAAGATCGCCGAAGACGTGAAGACGGCCCAGACCACAATCACAACCCTTCAAACCAACCATGACGCCGAAATCAAGAAGATCAGCAAGAACGCCGCCCTTCGAATGGCCCTGAACGGAAAAGTCCACGACCCTTCGGACATTATCGGCCTTCTGGACCTTGAGAAAATCGACGTCGACGACGCCGGCAATCTGAAAACAGACCTTGACGGCCTTTTGAAGCCTATTAAGGAATCGAAAGCCTATCTGTTCACAGAACCGGCGAAACCTGGCGCCCCTGAAATCAAAGGCGCAAAGCCGGCCGAGCCTGGCGCCCCTGGCGCACCGGCCGCAAAAGCAGACGGCCCCGTTTGCTTGTAAAAACACATAAACCAAAATCAGAAAGGAATGATTTACAATGGCAAGAACAAAAGCAATCAGCCTGATCCAGTCCGGTTCTACGAAGGTAGACCTTGCCGAACTTTCCGGCCTTGTGATCAGCAACATTCAGAAGGACACCCTTTCCCAGGGCTTGAAGTCCCAGGCGTACACTGGCAATCCTGCCAGCGGTTCCGTCGAGTTTAAGCGCTTCAAGAACAGCGCTTCCCAGCCTTACGGTACGGCAAGAACTGCCGGCAAGGGCGACGCGATCACCGTTCCGCCTACTACCGTAAACCTTAACACCCACAAGGAGATCGTCGAAGAAGCCGCAAAGTTCGACCTTGACACTTTCGGCGTCGGAAACATCATGGCCAGACGTGCCGACAACCACGTCGACACTGTGGCGTCTGAATTCGATACCGCCTTCTTCGCCCAGGCAAAGGCCGAAGGTACTTCCTACACGCCGGCCAGCGACGCCGGAATCGAAGACCTTCTGGAAGGTATCATTCAGACTTTGGAAAGTGTCAAGAACGATTATGTTCGCGGCGTTCCCCGTAACATGATCCGCCTTGTCCTTGATCCTCTTACCTACGGCAAAGCCAGAAACTACCTTGACAAAAGCACCAACAACGCCAACGTGGACACGGCCGCCGAAGACTTCGCTATTTTCCACGGTGTAAGGGTATATTCTTCTATCAATCTGCCTGTGACGTCCGAAGCGACTTCCGACAGTAAGACGAAGACCACTACGGTTCACGCTATCGCCATGATCGAAGGCGCTATCGCACAGCCGGCGGTTATCTATCCTTACAAGGAGCCTGAAAAGATTCCTCTTTCCAACGACTATGGCGTGTCTATGTTCTTCGACTACGGCACGAAGGCCCTTACCCCTGACCTTATTTTCTGGTATGGAACTTCCGTCACTGCGTAAGTGACGGAACCTTTATAGGAGGTAGCAACATGAACACAAAATTCAAAAGTATTGTAACCGGCGCGATCCTGGAACCGAATTCCGAAATGGTCGCTGAACAGCTTCGAAAGAATCCTTCCTTCGTTGTCTATGACGGCCAGGAAGCCGCACAGGGCGACGAAAAGCCCCTGTCGAAGATGAACAAGGACGAACTTCTGAAAGTCGCCCAGGACGCCGAAATCGCGGTTCCTGACGGCGCCACAAAGGCGGAGATCGTCGAACTGATCAAAGCCGCACAGGGCGACGAATAAAGCGGAACCGCCGAAAGGTGGTGGAACTATGTTCGAACAGATTCTTTCGTCCCTGGACGGCCTGACTGATCTTGAACGTGCGGACGTCCTTCGCGTTCTTATGTCGAAGGACAGCCGCCTTTCTAAGGTCAAGGCCCTTCTGGGAATCACAACGACGGATCAGGACGACGTTCTGGAATTCGTTATTCAGACAGTCGAAGATATGATCCTGTCGTACATCAATCAGGACACCCTTCCGCCGCGTCTGGAAAACGTCTTGATCGTCATGTGTGTCAGCTATTACAAATCGGCCGGACTGGGAACCACGACGGCCGCCGTCGGTCCTGTGGCGTCTGTGAAGCGTGGTGACGTCCAGACTTCCTTCGCCACCGGTTCCGGTTCTTCCGGATCGGCGAACACCTTCAACCTGGGAACAGACAGCGGCGACTTCTTCGGGTGGAAAACTGTCCTGAACGAATATCGTGTGTTAAGGTGGTGATCCTATGGCCTTCGGAAACGCAAGCGCTGAACGCGCCGCAATCGAATTGACCTACGAAGACACCGCCACCGTGAGCCGTACAACGTCACAGAGAGGGAAAAACAACATTTCAACGTCTTCCACTTCTGTGATTTACGACGGTATCATTTGCGCGCTATCGTATACAGGTTCAGACAATAGCAGACAGACGGACGCACAGAACAACGTCGATTATGACGCTGTCATTTTCGCCAGTCCGGACCTTCTGGTCCTTCCTGGTGATACAATCGTCGTAAAACGGTTCGGACGGGACGATCCTTCCAGTGGTCGAAACCTGACCTTCGAAGTGATCGGCCGTCCTTCCGTCTATGCGACACATCAAGAAATCAAAGTAAAGGACGGTGATCTGGCGTGAGCGTGGACAATTCTGAACTTTTGGCCTTCCAGAATCAGATTCAGGCATTGAAAGACGACATTCCTGAAATAATGGACAGTCTGGCCGTCGGCGAAGGACGCTACGCGCGCGACCAGGCCCGTAAAATCTGCAAGGAAGAAAATATCGTAAACACTGGCGACTATCGACGCAACTTCAAAAGCGGAACAAAGGCGATCCGCGCCGGTAATTCGTACAAAATCGACGTCTTCAACAATCTTGACTATGCGAAGCCGCTTGAATACGGCTTCCGAAGTCACTTCGTTCCTGGCCACTGGGAGGGAAATTCCTTCAAGTACCAGAGAAACGACCCTGACGGCGGAATGTACGTCGGACCGGCCGGCGGCTATGTTCGCGGTCATTTCACCCTTCGGCGCGCTATAAGACGCACGAAGACAACCCAGGCGGCACGACTGAACCGAAAAATGGACCGGATCATTCGTCAACGCATGAACGGAGGTGGCACAGAATGACGCTGAACAACTTCCTTGAAGCTGTCGCCGAAAAACTTGTCGGCCTGTGGCCCGATCGACACGTATTCGTCAATGAAATCCCGAAGGATTCTGACGGGAATTTCTTCGTCGGAATTATCGAAGCGACACAGGAAAAGAAACTGGATCGGCGCCGCCGGCGTCATGTCCAGATTGAAGTTCTTTATTTCCTGGCGTCGAAGGATAACCTTGACTTCAACGAATGGTCCGAAAAAATGCTGGACGAATTCGAATCCCTGACTGTGGTCGAAACAGAAAGCCGTTCCCGACTGGTTCGCCTGACGAACGTCACGGCCAGAAAGGACGACGACAGCCGCGTCTATCAGTTTCTTTTTGACGCGGACTTCTACTTTGTGATCACGCCGGAAGCGATTCCGACTATGTATTATCTGGACCAGGACAACACAATCAGATCGGAGGTAATCGAATAATGGCAACAAAGAAAAAGGCTGATTCCGTTGACCAGGCGGAACCTACTTTCAGCAAAGAACAACTGGTCAAATCCGAAACGCTGGGCCTTCCCAGGGACGCCGTGGCGGCAATCCTGAAAGACGGTCAGCAGTATACACGGGAACAGGCGATCCAGCTTGTGACCGAATTTCTTGAAAGGAAGGTGTAACCTATGCCTATTGGTGGTGGTACTTTCACAGTACAGAACAAAATTCTTCCTGGCGCTTACATTAACTTCGTAAGCATGGGAACCAACGCCAAAATGGGAAGCCGTGGCGTCGCCGCCCTTCCCCTTGAACTTAACTGGGGACCTGACGACAAGGTCTTCACTATGACCGCAACCGACTTCAACGCGACCAGCTTGAAAGTCTTCGGTTACGATCCTACCGACGCAAACATTCTTCTTGTCCGCGAAGCACTGAAACGCGCGAAGTCCCTTTTGATCTATCGCGTAAACGGTGGCGGCGCAAAGGCCAGCGCAACCGTCGGCGGAATGACTGTCACCGCGAAATATGGTGGCACACACGGAAACGACATCATGGTCGCCGTGATCACCAACGTCGACGACGCGACAAAGGTCGACGTCGTGACCTATCTTGACGGCGTGGTTATGGATAGCCAGACCGTCGCAAAATCCGGCGGCGCCGCTTCCCTGGTAGCGAATGACTTCGTAACCTTCGGAACGGCGGCAACTCTTACGGCCGCAACTGCAACCGCCTTGACCGGTGGA
>UMEY01002404.1_pt1 | contig 12024 bp, 8 predicted proteins | sample 1964881 | NCBI WGS metagenome assembly UMEY01 (sample SAMEA4836033, study PRJEB28245) | human gut metagenome | biome: gut microbiome; material: fecal sample | place: Denmark | collected 2008 | reverse complement strand
TTATTAGCACTCTCCATTTCTCATCATTTTTTGACCACAAATTTACGACATTTACGACAAATCTGACACTGCTTTACAATACCAGACAAAATGACTGATGCCCCGGAAAGCCTGTAAAATAGCCACTTTCGGGATACACAAGCCAGGACAAAAATCGACTTCCATTGTCAAGAGGTGAGTGCTAATTTCACATTTTTTCACATTTTCTTAAATGAAAAACTAAATTTGTGCCCCTTTTCACATTTTCCCTTGTGGAGCTCCAGAAATTCTGGTACAGACGGACTGCCTCGCCATTTTCCTCTACTGCATCTGCATTTCCAGTGATTGCATTGTAGATCCTGGTAAATGCCAGACTTATATTTTTCAGCACGGAATAAATGGATTTCCGTAATATTTTCATATAGAAATCGCTATGTCTTTATAGTAAAATTATTCCAGAAATAGGTCACACTTTAAGGAGGAAATGTATGAAAAACAAAAAAGCAAAGCTTTTGTCTATCCTGCTTTCTCTGTCCATGTTGGGAACCGCTCCTGTTTATGGCGAGGATTTCTCAGATTTCTCCGACAATTTAGTCGCATCAGATGAAGCAGACCCAGAAGTATCCGTTTCTTCAGACGATACTTCACAAGACAGCTTCCAGATAGAAGATCCGGATTCTGCCAACGAAGACAGCAGCTTCTTTTCCAATGCAGAGGCGGAAACCACAAGTGATTTTGCATCTGATGAATCCGATATCAATGAGCAGGGATTTTCAGATGGGGAGGTGTCGGAGGAAGAAATTGCGGATACGGAGATAGAGGACGAGACTTCCATTATTGACTACGCGAATGCAGCCCCCAGAGCTTCTATTGTAGAAGCAGATATTGAAATTGATCCATCTATTACTGCAACATGCAACTCCTACTCAGGACGTAACCTGGAATATCAGAACTATACGGTCTGGTCTTCCACTGTCAGCTCTTATTTAACTACAAGCCCGGATGGCGGTTTGATGCGAGTTCAAGCCGGAGCTCTGGACGGAACTCTTTTAGATGAATATTATGATTCATCCTATAATTATCAGCGTACAGTGACTGTGCCACTGTCACTACCAGTTTTTGGAGCATTCTATGAAAGCGCTGATAATTACTATGTTCTGTCCGGACAAAATAATACGGACCACGATGATTCTGTAGAGGTTTATCATGTAACAAAATATACGAAGGACTGGAAAGCACTTGGATCCTGTGGTCTTTTTGGTGCCAACACAGCTTATCCCTTTGATGCCGGTTCCGCGCGGATGGTTATAAACGGAAATTACCTTTTTGTAAGAACCTGCCACAAAATGTACAATGGACACCAGGCAAATGTTACATTTTCAGTAGATACGTCAAGCATGAATATTGTTGACAAATTCACTGGTGTATGGAATACCTCCAATGGTTATGTAAGCCATTCTTTCAATCAGTTTATACAGGTAGACAATGGAACTCTCCTTGGCGTGGATCATGGAGAAGGTTACCCAACTGCATTGGTTCTTTCCAAATATGTATCTGATATCAGCAGCGGTAACTTCCAGTCCGGAATTGCCACTCCATGTAAAAGCCTTACTTTTATGTCTCTGGTAAACGACACCAGTATTCACTACAATTACACAGGAGCTTCCCTGGGTGCTTTCGAATACTCCGATTCTGCCTACTTAATTGCAGGCACCAAAGACACGGACAGTACCGCCACCACCAGAGATGTTTTCATTACTTCTATGGATAAATCCAGCGGGGAAACCTTCACGCACTTTTATTCCAATTACGCGGGCACCGATGACAGCGCGCTTACACCACACCTAGTCAAAACCGGAAACAACAGTTTCATCCTGCTGTGGTCAAACCAGGGTTATGTTTATTACACAGCTGTAGATGGAACTGGCCAGCAGGTTGGTACAACCCACAAAATGGCTGGAAACCTTTCTGATTGTGCTCCAATTGTCAGCAACGGCAAAGCAATCTGGTACACCTGGAAAAATCAGTTTAATACCTTCTACGAAATCAGCCTGAATGATCTTTCCAGCAACCATGCAGCCAGAATTGAAAATGGACATAAATATAATTACGCTGACAAAGCTGAAAATGCACTGCTCACTGGAACATGCCGCGTCTGTGGTTATCAGAAGCAGTTCTCTGTCCCAGTTGAATTAGACGTTCAGAAAAAGGACGCCTCCAATACTTTCTATCAGGAAATGAAAGAAATCTATCAGATGGAGCCTGGCGGAACTGCTGATATTCTCTGGTATTCCTATTTTGCCAGCGCAAATAAGGACTATGACCAAATCACCAACTGGAAGATTAGCAGTTCAGATGAAAGCATTGTCTCAGTAGAACAAACCGGCAAGAATACGTGTACCATTACAGCATTAAAACCAGGATTTGCCACCTTTACCATCCAGGAGAAGACCAATCCATCCGCTGTATTTACTGCCAAGGTTTATGTAAATATGATCAGTGATGATACAGCCAGCTGGTACCTTCCTTCCAGTTATTTTGTATTCGACGGAACGGAACATAAACCATCTGTTCATTTGAAAGTAAACAATAAACTGCTTACAGAAGGTACTGATTACGAGATCACCTATGATGGCGATCTTATCAATGCCGGCACTGTAAAACTCACGGTTACCGGAATTGGTGCTTATACAGGTTCTGTGGAAACCACTTATAACATCCAGAAGCTCAGTATGTCCAATGCCAGCTTCTCCGTTGCCCCTGCATACTACACTGGTTCCGAGGTAACTCCTGAAGTGACAGTTACCCACAGCGGTAAAACCCTGGTAAAAGACAGGGATTTCATAGTAACATACCACAACAACATTGAACCAAGCAGCTATTACAATTCTCCCTGGGTTGGAATTGACGGAATTGGAAATTACCAGGGATATGTAACCAAATCCTTTACCATAAACAGAGCTGACATCAGCAGCTGCACTGTTACACTTTCCGATGAAAGCCTTACCTACACAGGCTCCTCTTTACGCCCAACCGTCACGGTAAAAAACGGGGACAAGGAATTAACTCTGAACCAGGATTATTACGTTTCCTACCGAAACAACTGGAATGCAGGTACTGCTTCTGTTATCGTAAACGGCAGTGGAAATTACACTGGTTCTGTTACAAAAGATTTCCAGATTATTCCCGCTGATATCAGTAATTATGAAGTTACATTATACAATGATTCCTTTGATTACGATGGAACTGCCAAAGAACAACGGTATGTCCGTCTTTATTCAGGAACCCGCTGGCTTAGCGAAGATACCGATTTCACAGTAACTTATGCAAACAACGTGAATGCAGGTACTGCTTCTGCAATCCTCACTGGAACCGGAAATTATACTGGTTCCGTTACGAAAGACTTTACCATTAAACCATTGGATATCAGCCGCTATTCCGCTTCTCTTTCCCAGTATTCCTACACCAGTGACGGAACAGAGAAATGCCCGGATGTTACCGTTACATACGGAGACAAGACGCTTGCGGCAGGCACTGATTTCACAGTTTCTTATAAAGATAATGTGAAGGAAGGTACTGCTACTGTAACTATTACAGGAGCCGGAAATTACACCGGCATTATTAACACAACCTTTACGATCACAGCTGCTCCTGGCAAAGATGACTCGGACTCAGGAAAAGATAATCCTAGTAAAGATGATTCCGGTAAAGATGATTCCGGTAAAGATAATTCCGTCAAAGATGATTCTGGTAAAGATAACTCTGGTAAAGATGATTCTGGCAAAGATAACTCCAGTAAAAATGATTCCGATAAAGGCAACCAGAACAGCAGCACACCAGGAAACAACAACAACAATAATAACAACGGAAATACATCCGGTAATAATGACCAGAACAATAACGGTCAAAACAATAACAACACCAATAATAACAACAATAATCAGAACAACAGCTCCAACAATGAAGCGAACAATGACACTGCAATCACCCCTGTTCCAGCTGTAATCAATGCCTCTGACATAACGCTTACAAAAAGCAAAAAGAAAGCAAACATTATCACCAGCATTGAATCAGATGGAAAAGTTTCCCTGAAGTCTTCTAACACAAAAGTAGTAAAGATTTCCGGAACAAAAGTAATTCCAGTTAACCCAGGTAAAGCCAATGTTACCATTACCGGGGCAGCCGGAACCCGGTACGCTGCTGCATCGAAAACAGTTACCATAACTGTAATTCCTGCAAAAACAAGCCTGCGTTCTGTAAAATCAAAAACAGCAAAACAAGCCACTGTTACCTGGAAAAAGGCCAAATCCATCAGCGGCTATCAGATCAGCTACAGTCAGAACAGCAGCATGAAAAAGGCGAAAACCCTTACCGTAAAAGGTTCTGCTACACGCGCAACCTTAAAGAAACTGGTTTCAAAGAAAAAATATTATGTACGGATCCGCACCTACAAAGTTGTAAGCGGCAAAAAATATTATTCCAAATGGAGTTCCAAAAAATCCGTAAAAATTAGATAATGCCAAATGCCAGGTCAGCGTCTTTGAACGATGCAGCCTGGCATTTTTCATAAATCTTCCAAACCAACCAGAAGATTCTATATTCTCTGTATAACTATTCAGCACCTTCACAGTTACACCCTCCGCGAAATAGTACATACCTACTGAATGGTTATTTTTCTGTTTAAGTTTTTCTCAACTCAGGAAATTCTCAATGATCACATTTTCCGCCTCAGCTTCCGTCATTCCAAGAGTTCTTAGCTTCAGAAGCTGCTCATCGTTAATTCTTCCAATAGCGGCCTCATGAACAATTGCAGCATCCACATGCTTCGCCTGGATTTCCGGGATAGAACCCACCTCTGCATGATCCATAATAATGGAATCACACTGGATATGTGCGTGACATTTGTTCTTTCCAACAGCCTTCGGATGGAAAACCTGGGAAGAATTTCCCTTTCCAACAGAACGGGAAATAATCTGTGCAGAAGATCCCGCTCCGTTCATACAGACTTCAATATCAGACTCCGCTTTCTGCTCCCCGTCTGTCATCAGACGTTCCAGAACAAACAACTTGGAATCTGCATCCATTGACACATTTGTGGTACGGACTGTGGAATCAACACCTTTGATCTGAACGGTATCCAGCGTAAATACGGAGTTCTCTCCAAGCTCAATATTGGTTACCGGATTCAGCACTCTGCTTCCGGTTCCATTCCCCTCTCCGTAGTGTTTTTCCTCATAATGTACATTGGCATTTTTACCCACATGGAAGGTATGAATACCATCGTGACGACTGTCATTACAGCCACTATTGTGGATTCCGCAGCCTGCAACAATGTCAACATCTGCACCGTCTGCCACATAAAAATCATTGTAAACCAGATCGGTCATTCCAGATACACTTACCACTACCGGGATGAAAACCTTCTCTCCCTTTGTCTCCCCGTCAATGAAAATATCGATTCCCGGCTTGTCCTCTTTTTTCTTTATTTTGATATGTTCGCTGTCACCGTGACAGATGGAAATACCATTCTGACGGAGATTAAAAGCACCTTTCTGTGCAAAGCCTTCGCTGATCTTATCAAGCACACCCTGGGTTGTTTCTTCTACTTTAACCATCAACATTTTCCTCCTTCATTCAGACATTTCTGACATTTTTCCTGCTGAAATAAGGTTGGGAAAACGTCTTCTTTCGTACCATATTTCTTTACTTCACCGTCTTCAATTACCATGATCTTATCTGCCATATTGATGATTTTTTCCTGATGGGAAATCAGGATCAGGCACTCCTTTTTCTCACGATGAATCTCCTCAAAGCGCTTGATCAGCATGGAAAAGCTCCACAGGTCGATTCCTGCTTCAGGTTCATCAAAAATGCTTACTTTATGAGACTTCGCCAAAACTGTGGCAATCTCAATTCGCTTCATTTCACCGCCGGAAAGGGTTCCATCCAGCTGACGGTTCAGGTAATCTTCGGAACAAAGTCCTACAGCTGAGAGAAGGTCACAGCTCTCTTTTTCCGTTAAATTCTTTCCTGCTGCAAGAGATAACATTCTTGCCACGGTCATACCTTTAAAGCGGGGTGGCTGCTGAAATGCATAGCCAATTCCCGCATTTGCACGATGATCAATATCGTATCCTGTAATGTTCTCATCATCTAGATAAATTTCTCCGCTGTTTGCTTTCTCAATGCCAGCCAGTACCTTGGCCAGGGTGGATTTTCCACCTCCATTAGGTCCGGTGATTACCAGCATTTCCCCATCCTGAACATCAAAACTGATGTGATTTACCAGACAGCGCTTTTTCCCTTCTTCATTCACTTCAAAAGTCAGGTTCTTTACTTTCAGCATATTCGTACCTCTTCTGTTAATTTTACATTACTGCTCCAATTGTGCCCGAAATTCCAGAAAAAAATTGCTTTTGAGCAATAACGATTTTATCTCTTCTTGGACTGTACTCCAAATAAAAAAAATTGTCAACTAGTATTGAATTTTCTCTTCTTCTGGTTTATAATCGACATATGTCGAAAACAAGGAGGTGACGTATATGCCAAGACCGCCCAGATGCCGCAGAATCTGCCAGGCACCCCAATATGAATCTTTTTCTCCGGAAGAATGTCCCAGAGAGTCGGAAGCTGTCACTCTGACTCTGGATGAATATGAAGTCATCCGTCTGGTAGATCTGGAGAAGAAAACTCACGAGCAATGTGCTGCCCAGATGGATATTTCCCGGACAACTGTCACAGAAATTTATGAAACTGCCCGGGGAAAAATTGCCCGATGTATCGTCCTTGGACAGCGCCTTGTCATAGCCGGGGGAAATTACCGGCTCTGCGAAGGACGGGAGCATACGCGCTGCGGGAAATGCTGTTGCCGAAAGGGATCTAAACAGACTCCGCTTACCAGCTTAGACCTTTCACAGGAACTGCCAGCCGCTGACCGATTTAATAGTTCACTTCCCAAATCAAATTTACAAAATGAAGGAGATATCATTATGAAGATTGCAGTTACTTATGAAAATGGAGAAATTTTTCAGCACTTTGGACACACAGAAGCATTCAAGATCTATGACATTGCAGATGGCAAGGTTGTAAGTGCCGAAGTAGTCGATACCAATGGAAGCGGTCACGGCGCACTGGCTGGATTCCTGGTTGCACATGGCGTAGATACCCTGATCTGCGGCGGTATTGGCGGCGGTGCCCAGAATGCACTTGCCCAGGCTGGAATCCGTCTTTTCGGCGGAGTCTCAGGAAATGCAGACGAAGCTGTAAACGCACTGCTTGCAGGAAATCTTGGCTATGATCCTGATGTGCATTGTGATCATCACGACCATCATGGAGAGGGACACAGCTGCGGCGATCATGGCTGTGGAAGCCATTCCTGCCATTAATCGCAGACACAGATTTAACCTAAGCGGTTAATCGGCTGTATTTATAAAAAAAGACTGATATAACATACCGGACTCCAACAACAACCTCCTGAAGTACAGTATTGTTTATATCAGTCTTTTTTGTGAGCTTGGTTCACCAAGCGGATATGTCGCCTACCGGTGACATTGCCATATATGGAAATCAGCTGTTCCGCGCCTGTGGTGTTCCCACAGTCTGCATCTTCTCCCTCGTCTTCTTCTGTGAGACTACCAATCCCGCAAAGATCAGAACAGAACCAATGATTGATGACTCACGTAAAATAAACGTCTGATTTTCCTTACTTCTGAAAATACTTATTTCCAGTATTACTCACTCCTTTTTCTGTAGATATCAACTGAAAAAATTTCTCAAAAATGTATTTTCTATACCATCTGTATGAAATGCGTGTTATACTATGTTAGTCTTTGCTAACGTTATTTAAAGGAGGTCGTCACAATGCCTTTAAGTTTAACTGAGTTTAACCATTTTTATATCATTAATAAGGTGTGCGGACTGGAAAAACAGCGGCATTATCTGGAATCCCTGGGCTTTGTCCCAGGAACGCAGGTTACGATTTTATCAGAATTACACGGGTATTATGTGGTTATGGTAAAGGGCAGCAAAATCGGCCTGGATAAGGAGCTTGCCAAGAAAATTATTGTATACGCAGGCTAATTAAAAAACAGAGAGTAACTGTTCAGTATCTTCACAGTTACGCCCTCCGCAAAATGCTGTCTTCCAAATAGTTACAAGTGAAATATCAGGCACTATATACTGGAGAAATGTATGGAAAGAAACAAAACAATTATGAAACTCTGCTACCTGCAGACAACATTTTATATTGTATTTTTGACTGCATTAATTACCCGTCACAGACGCGGAATAAGTCAGAAAACCTTTGCTTTTCTGATTATTTTATCCCTTGTAGGATGTGCTGTTTCCCTTACTTTAGGGGATTATATCAGAAATATGATCCGAAGTTCCGGCTTTGACGTAGCAGGTGTCCACGATAAAAAATCCTTGGAAAAGAAGCTGCAGCAGCTTCAGAATGCAGACGACACCTTGAATGTAGGTGTCATGATGTTCGACCTGAACAATCTGAAAAAGATCAACGATACATATGGTCATGAACAGGGGGATGTGTTTATTCAGACCTTTGCTTCTTACCTGACACGAATACTCACTGAGGATAGTTTTCTCGCCAGATTCGGCGGCGATGAGTTCGTGATCGTGCAAAATCACGCCACCTGGTCTCAGCTGGAGCAGATGAATATTCAGCTCCAATCCATGCTGGATGTGTATAATCAAACAGCTGACCATCCTATCAGCTATGCAGTCGGATACGATATCAGCTGCAAAAATCACTACTACCTGATCATGGATCTTCTACAGATTGCCGATCAGAAAATGTATCAGGACAAGCGTTATAAAAAGGAACAAATGGCAAAAAAGCCACAGGAGTTTTGCCGGAATCCACTGGCAGAAAGTATCTCTACAGAGTCTTTGAAAGAGAAACTATTTACTATTTTAAATAATAGCAACGGTGAAAAAAAGTATGCTTTTCTAATGACAGATGTAAGCAATTTTCACCTTATTAATGACTATTGGGGGTATGAAACCGGGACTAATATTCTGAATTTTATTCTGAAAAAGATGGAACTTTTTCCACAAACCTTGTTTGTAAACAGGTATCATTCAGATATCTTTGTAGTTGTTATTGACATTACCGGAGAGGAGCATACAGCTGTTAAAAACCGAATTATTGAGTCTAACAAGCAGACTACAAAAGAAGTTCTGGCTGCTTATCCTGTAAATTATCTTTCCCTGAACACTGGTATTTATTATCTGGAAAACATGGAAATTCCAGGCGAAGAAATTATTTCGCACTCCAATATCGTCCGCATAAAGGCGAAGGATAAGCTTTGCGGTGTGTGCGAATATACAAGAGAAATTGCTCTTGCTGAACAGAAACGTGCAGACACTATTCACTCCTTTAAGGAAGCACTTGGGAAGAAAGAATTTCAAATTTATTTCCAACCAAAAATCAGCGGAAGGGAGCAGAAAATTGCCAGTGCAGAAGTACTTGTCCGTTGGCAGAGAGCAAATGGAGACCTGTGGTTTCCAGACAGTTTTCTTCCTATTTTGGAAGAAACCGGGGAGATTGAAGCTCTGGATTATTATGTTTATGAAACAGCATTTCAATGGCTGGCAGACAGACGGGAAAAAGGGCTTAAGCTGTTGTCTCTGTCCCTGAATGTATCTCCGGTTCATTTTCGGAAAATCCACACATTCACAGAAAAGGTTTCGCATTTAATCCAGAAATATGAAATTCCCTCTCAATATTTAATTTTTGAGATTACGGAAACTACTTATATTCATAATATTGAAGCGGTTAATCACATGATCCGCTTCTTCCATGAAAAAAACATTCGAATCTCTATGGATGATTTCGGCTCTGGATATTCTTCCTTAAATACATTAAAGGATATCCTGTTTGACGAGGTAAAAATCGACAAGAAATTCCTGTCAGATAAGCTCACAGAGAATGGAAAAATCGTGCTGCAGGAGATTTTCCATCTGCTGAAAAGGACTAATAAGTTTATTGTATGTGAAGGGGTAGAAACCAAAGAAATGGTAGACTTCCTGGTAGTTGAGGGATGCGATGAACTGCAGGGATATTATTATTATAAGCCCATGGAAATGGCAAAATTTGAGCAATTAATCGGGTAAAATATCCACAAAAGTGGAGCGTGCAGCTTGCGGGAATGATTTTTTTACACGCTCCAACCCGGACGACAGCCATAGATGAGCCATGAATTTGTTCATGCAAACATGGCTCATTCATGGCTGCTGTCCGGAACCTTCATAGTAAAACATCTTTATTTCTTCATAGCCACAAGCTCTCTTCTTGCGAACAATATTGCCAATACAAACGCCGCTGCATCTGCGATCGGTCCTGCATACATAACTCCGTCAATTCCCAGTATCAATGAGAAAATAATAATCAGAGGCAAAAGAAACAGCACCTGTCTGGTCAGGGACATGACGATTCCAAGCTTTGCTTTTCCGATAGATGTAAAAAATCCTGAGGACATTGGCTGAATCCCATTTGCAAATGTCATAAACATAAAAATCTTCAGATAGCGTTCTGCGAACTGGAAATAAAGGTCACTTCCTGTTCCGAAAATGCTCACAATCTGATGGGGAAATAGCTGGAAACAAAGGAAAAATATGGTGGCAATCACCGTACATGCAGTCACAGAATAACGGTATGCAAGCCTTACTCTGTCGTATTTTTTTGCTCCATAATTAAAGCCCCAGATTGGCTGACAGCCCTGGGAAATTCCAATACAAATCGCCATAAACACCTGATTTACTTTTGAAATAACTCCTACACAGGCGATTGGAATATCACTTCCATAGACAGATAAACCGCCATAATAACGTAAAATATTATTCAGTACAATCTGAACAACCGCCATAGCGATCTGATTAATACAGGACGCCATTCCGAGAGAAATAATAGCTTTCAGGCACTCTGAAGAAGGCTTTAACATGCTCATCTCCAGATACATTTTACGAAATTTTCCAAAATAAATAATCACCAAAATTCCGGAAACAACCTGTCCGATCACCGTTGCCCAGGCAGCACCCTTGATTCCCCAACCAAACCCAAAGATGAAAAGGGGATCCAGAATTGTGTTGATGATGGCACCTGTAAGAACACAGGTCATAGAATATGTGGGGCTTCTGTCTGCGCGGACAATATGATTGCCTCCAATGGATAATGCATAAAAAGGGAGTCCCACTGCTGTAATCCCAAGATAATCCACCGCATAGGGCATAACATCTGTCGTTGCACCAAATAAGCTTAGAAGCGGACGCAAAAACAGAAGTACTGCCACTGCCAGAATCACACCGGTAATCACCAGTGTGGAAAGTGCAGTTCCGGCTATGGAGCTTGCCTTCTTCTCTCTTCCGGCACCCATTTCCAGGTTATAGTTAGACGCACCTCCAATTCCCAGAAGCAGTGCCAACGCCGTTGCAATAGTTGTTACAGGAAATGCAACATTGGTAGCCGCATTTCCCAGCATCCCCACGCCCTGGCCAATAAAAATCTGGTCCACTATATTGTACAAAGCACTGACCAGCATGCTGATAATAGCCGGAATTGCAAATTTCCCGATCAAACCACCTACCGGAGCCGTTCCCAATGGATTTTGCTCCTGACTGATGTTTGTTTCTTCCAAAAAATCTCCTCCCCTGTTTAAAAGTATTTCTGTTTATTTCTCATAAATTCTGATATGAATCATAACAAATTCTGAAAAACGATTCAAGAATTTTATGCTCAAAAAGCCCAGCTGCATACACAACTGGGATTTTTGTATGAATATGGTTATTATTTCGCTATCTGTAGGCGCACTGCCATATACTCTTTCCCCGGCAGCTGCACGCGGAATTTACATTTGTGGATACCTCCATCTGTAATAGTCATTTCCCAGGTATCGATAATTTCCACCTGATACTCTGTAGTATCATCAAAGTAGAAGTCACGAAAGCCCGGCCGCATGAAGGAATAATAGTAAATAAAATAATCTTTCCTCGCCGGGAAACCGGTAGCACGGCAGGCAACCTCATCCC
>UMEY01015435.1_pt1 | contig 12116 bp, 10 predicted proteins | sample 1964881 | NCBI WGS metagenome assembly UMEY01 (sample SAMEA4836033, study PRJEB28245) | human gut metagenome | biome: gut microbiome; material: fecal sample | place: Denmark | collected 2008 | reverse complement strand
TAATGACAGATCTTCTTCTCTTCCTTCATAGTCTGAATCAGCTCATCATAAATCTCTTCCGGGTAACAGTACAAAATACGGATCCAGCGGATTCCCTTTATTTTGCAAAGCTCCTTTAAAAGGACATGAAGAGATTTCTTTCCATAGATGTCCTTACCATATACAGTAGTCTCCTGGGCAACCAGAATCAGCTCTTTCACCCCTTTTTCAGCAAGAGACCGGGCTTCTTTTACGAGTTGCTCCATAGGCACGCTTCTGTAGCCGCCCCGGAGTCTTGGGATAATACAGTAGGTACAATGCTTGTCACAGCCTTCTGCAATTTTCAGATATGCAAAATGTCCACCTGTGGTCAACATACGCTTACCGGAAATATCCGGAAGAAAATCAATGCTCTTGTACTCTTCAAAGTGTCTGCCTGCCTGGGCTTCCTTTACAGCCTTGCTGATATCGCCGTAAGAGGTTGTACCAAGAATAGCATCCACTTCAGGTATTTCCTCTGAAATTTCTTTCTTGTAACGCTGTGCCATGCAGCCGGTAACGATCAGCACCTTGCAGGTACCTGCCTTTTTCTTCTCTGCCATTTCAAGAATGGTATTTACACTTTCTTCTTTGGCATCACCGATAAAACAGCATGTATTGACAATAATGACCTCTGCTTCGTCCTCATCATCAACGATCTCATGTCCGTCTGCAGCAAGCATTCCAAGCATTTCCTCAGAATCTACCAGATTCTTATCACATCCAAGGGAAATGAACAGTAATTTCATATTATTCTGCACTCTCCTCAGACTCAGCAGGATCAACTGCAGCTGCAGGTTCTTCAGCAGCAATCTCCTCTGCAGAATGTCCTGCGATCTCTGCTAAATCCTCTTCCTCATGTTTACCTGGAAGGATCTTAACCTTTCCGTGATATAACTCGTCAATTGCGATAGAAAGAGGTTTCTTGCCTTTAACATTATCTGCCAACGGCTTTGCACCGCCGATCAGCTGACGCGCACGCTTGCTTGTAGCAAGAATCAGGGAATAACGGCTGTTGAGCACCATGCTCTCATCGTCGTCCTCATTGTTGGTATTGATTGCTTCGATTAACTCAGAATAAGATGGATGGATCATATATATACTCCTTTCAAAAATTGTGATTATTGTTATAATTTTTATAAAGATTCGCAGCTTCAAACTGTATTTTCGCGAATAAAGTCGCAAATCGATATTTCATTTTATGGCAGTTTCATCTGCTCTTTATTTGGATTATTCTTCCACAAACTTTGCTGCCTGTGCCTGGATCTCATGGATAAAACCAAGGTTTCGCCTCATGGCGAAATGTTCGCTCTGAATAATATTATGAAGCCTGTCTACAGCATCCTCCAGCTGGTCATTCACCAGCAGATAGTCGTACTCGTCAACTCCTTCTGCCTCCTGTGCAGCTCTTGCAAGACGCTGGTGGATCACTTCCGCAGTCTCAGTGCCTCTTCCAACAAGACGCTCTTTCAGTTCCTCCATGGAGGGCGCTGTTACAAATACCAGCACAGCTTCCGGGAATTTCTTCTTGATCTTGCGGGCTCCCTGAATCTCGATCTCCAGGATCACATCCCGGCCTGCTGACAACTGCTCCTCCACATAAGCCTTAGGTGTGCCGTAGTAATTCTCCACGTACCGGGCATATTCGATCAGCTGATCCTGACGGATCATTTCCTCAAATTCTTCTTTTGTGCGGAAAAAGTATTCTCTTCCGTCTTCTTCCCCTGGTCTGGGGTTTCTGGTGGTGGCAGATACAGACAATGCGTAATTGTCGTACTTCGCCATCAGGCTTTTCATAATGGTGCCTTTTCCTGCTCCGGAAAATCCGGAAACAACTGCCAAAACTCCTCTACTCATGGCCCTCTCCCTTATTTTCTATAACTTCTGCAAATCTGCGAGCGATCGTGTCCGGCTGGATCGCAGATAATATCAGAATGTGGTCTGAGGTAACGATCACAGACTTGGTCTTTCTTCCCTGAGTGGCATCCACAAGGGAATTGGAACCCTTCACACTCTGAACCATTCGTTTCACCGGAGCGGCATCCGGGTTTACCACAGCTACGATTTTCTGGGAATTCACCACATTGCCGAATCCGATATTGATTAATTTTGCCATGTTTTCACCCTTCTGTCAATAAGGAAAGCTTACGTCTTTGATTCTCTAGTACATCGCTTCGTAAATAACTATACCAATCACGTAGGATGTGGATTCGAGTGTGCAGGTATAAAAACGCAGGCGTAGCGGGCTACGCCGAGGATTTTATACCTGTGCAATCGGATTCACAGACAAGTGAGTGGTATAGTTATTTCGAAAACGATGTACTAGGTTACTCCACATTCTGAACCTGTTCTCTGATCTTCTCAATCTCTGTCTTCAGATCAATTGCTATATTGGAGATAATCAGATCACTTGATTTCGACAAAATGGTATTTGCCTCACGGTTCATCTCCTGTGCCATAAAATCGAGCTTGCGTCCGATGCCTTCCTTCTCCTCCAGCATCTTCTTCATTCCCTGGATATGGCTGTGGAGACGGACGGTTTCCTCATCGTTGCAGATCTTGTCGGAGAACAGGACAACTTCTGCTGCAATACGGGAATCTTCGATCTGAGAATCCTCCAGAAGCTCATGAACCTTGGCTTCCAGCTTCTCTCTGTAAGAATCCACAACCTCCGGAGCGCGGGCTTCTACCTGACTTACCTTCTCATCAAGAGCATCCAGCTTGGCGATCAGGTCGTTCTTCAGATTCTCTCCCTCTCTTGCACGGGACTGGGCAAATTTCTCGCAGGCCTCACGAAGCGGTGCTTCCAGAACTGCCCACAATGCGTCCTCATCTACAGACTGCTCCTCCATAGTCAGCACGTCCGGATAATGGGAAAGAGTTCCTGCCTTCACATCGTTCTCAAGGCCAAATTCCTCTGCCATCTGACGGATATATGCAAGATATTCTCCTGCAAGCTCCTTATTATACTTCAGTGCGCCACAGCTTAAGGTGTAGTCCTCATATGTGATAAACACATCCACTTTACCACGCTGCATATAGGTCTTCATAAGATTCCGGATCGCGCCCTCAAGGAAAACCAGCTTCCTTGGCATTTTGATACTCAGATCCAGATATCTGTGATTGACGGATTTTAACTCAACGGTGATTTTCCGCTCTTTTGTAATCACCTCGGCCCTTCCAAAGCCGGTCATACTTTTTATCATAGTAATCTCTTTCTTTATTTTTATTCCGAATACTGTCTGAAAAGAGTACCATTCCGCATAACAGAATCGTCTCTGATATTCAGGCAATAACTCTACGCAGGTTACCGTTCACAGTTGCCTACGCATACAGATTTATTATAGTTCATTCTAAAACCCTAGTCAAATCCTTTTTTTGCTGTTATAATAAAGTCTGCATGTCACGGTTACTGGTCACGGAGCGACCGGTAACCTGTCAACAGAAAGGAGTTTTTTATGGCTTTTGACGGAATTACCATTGCTGCAATGGTTTCTGAATTAAATAAAAATCTCTCCGGGGGACGCATTAACAAAATTGCCCAGCCGGAAAGTGACGAACTGCTGATCACCGGAAAAGGTGCAAATGGTCAGAAGCGTCTGCTTCTCTCCGCCAGCGCCTCCCTGCCTCTGATCTATTTTACAGGCAAAAACCGGATCAGCCCTTTGACTGCTCCTAATTTTTGCATGCTTCTCCGCAAGCACATCGGAAGCGCCAGGATCACTGCGATACGCCAGCCTGGTCTGGAGCGTGTTGTAGAATTTGAGCTGGAGCACCTGAACGAACTTGGTGATGTATGCCATAAGGTTCTCATTATGGAACTGATGGGAAAGCACAGCAACATTATCTTCTGTGATGATAATAATATGATCCTGGATAGTATCAAGCACGTATCCTGCAACGTAAGTTCTGTACGTGAAGTTCTGCCAGGACGTCCTTATTTCATCCCCCACACTCAGGACAAGCTGGATCCTCTTACCATTTCCAGAGAGGATTTCATGGAAAAAGTATGTGGCAGATCCAATGCTGTCTCCAAAGCTCTCTATCAGACGCTTACCGGTTTCAGCCCGGTAATGGCTCAGGAACTTTGCTATCGCGCTTCCATTGATGGAAATGACGATGTCCAGACATTAGATGGGAATACCAGAGAGCAGCTTTATACAGAATTCACCCGTTTAATGGAACAGATCCGGAGGGAAGAATTTACCCCGGTTATTGTTTTCAAAGGGGACGAGCCGGTTGAATACGGTGTTCTTCCTTTTTCCCAATATGGAGAAGGCTTCACCACCCGGACCTTTGAATCTGTGTCAGAGATGCTGGAAACCTATTATGCCTCCCGCGACGTGATCACCCGTATCCGTCAGAAATCTGCGGATCTCCGAAAGATCGTCCAGACTGCCCTTGACCGCAACCGAAAAAAATTAAGCCTTCAGCAGAAGCAGATGAAAGACACTGAGAAAAAAGACAAATACAAGGTTTACGGCGAATTGATCAACACCTACGGCTACGGTCTGGAAGAAGGCTGTAAATCCTTTAAGGCTGTGAACTATTATAATGGAGAAGAAATCACCATTCCTCTTGATCCTACCCTGACTCCTCAGGAGAATTCCAAGAAGTATTTCGATCGTTACGGTAAGCTGAAGCGTACCCAGGAAGCTCTGGAGGTTCAGATTGCAGATACCACCAGCGAGATCGAACATCTGGAATCCATCTCCAATGCCCTGGACATTGCCGCTGAGGAGAGCGACCTTTCCCAGATCAAGGAAGAGCTTATGGAATACGGCTATGTGAAGCGCCACTACGGAAATAAAAAAGGTGCCAAAATGCAGGTGAAATCCAAACCCTTCCATTATGTTTCCAGTGATGGCTACGATATTTATGTAGGAAAAAACAACTACCAGAATGATGAGCTGACCTTTAAATTTGCCACAGGAAATGACTGGTGGTTCCATGCCAAAAAGATGCCGGGCTCCCATGTTGTGGTAAAGACAAAAGACGGCACACTTCCGGACCGCACCTTTGAAGAAGCAGGAAATCTTGCAGCCTTTTATTCCAAGGGACGCACTGCACCAAAGGTAGAGATTGATTATCTCCAGAAAAAGAATGTGAAAAAGCCGGCTGGAGCCAAACCGGGATTTGTAGTTTATTATACAAACTATTCTCTGATGGCTTCACCAGATATTGCAGGAATCCAGCAGTTATCCTGATTGTAACCGTTTTTCCCTCTTTGCATTTTGCATACAGCCCTAAATTTGCAAAACGGCTGCTCTGCAAACCGCAAGCTGCTATCTATATATACCGGAGCCTGTTTCAAGCACGCTCTGATTTAAGAACAGGAGTTATCTATGAGTATTTTAAATGTTGAACACCTTACCCACGGCTTTGGTGACAGAGCCATTTTCCATGATGTTTCCTTCCGTCTTTTAAAAGGAGAACATATTGGCCTGGTAGGCGCCAACGGAGAGGGAAAATCCACCTTCTTCAATATTGTAACTGACAAACTGATGCCGGATGAGGGCAGGATCCAGTGGGCAAAAAATGTCCGCGTAGGTTATCTGGACCAGCATTCTGTCCTCGCTCCTGGCATGACCATCCGCGACGTGCTGAAATCTGCTTTTTCCTGGCTTTTTGAACTGGAAGAACGAATGAATACCATCTGTGATTCCCTTGGTGAAGCCTCCCCGGAAGAAATGGAAGTTCTTATGGAGGAACTGGGAACTATCCAGGATACCCTGACCATGCACGACTTCTACGTAATTGATTCCAAGGTAGAAGAGGTTGCCCGGGCACTTGGTCTTCTGGATCTTGGGCTTGACCGTGATGTCACAGATCTCAGCGGCGGACAGCGTACCAAGGTGCTCCTTGCCAAGCTGCTTCTGGAGAAACCAGATATTCTTCTTCTGGATGAGCCCACCAACTATCTGGATGAAGAGCACATTGCATGGCTGAAACGCTATCTTCAGGAATATGAGAATGCTTTTATCCTTATTTCCCATGATATTCCGTTTCTCAATGATGTAATCAATATCGTTTATCATATGGAAAATCAGGAGCTGAACCGTTATGTAGGCGATTATGACCACTTTCTGGAAGTCTATGAAGTGAAAAAAGCTCAGTTAGAGGCGGCTTATCGCCGCCAGCAGCAGGAAATCAGCGAACTGAAGGATTTCGTTGCCAGAAACAAGGCCCGGGTTTCCACCAGAAATATGGCAATGTCCCGCCAGAAAAAGCTGGACAAAATGGACGTGATCGAACTGGCTGCCGAGAAACCAAAGCCGGAGTTTCATTTCAAACAGGGACGCACCCCTGGCAAATACATCTTCGAGACAAAGGATCTTGTGATCGGATATAACGAGCCCCTTTCCCGCCCTCTCACCCTTTCCATGGAAAGAGGCCAGAAAATCGCGCTTGTAGGTGCCAACGGAATTGGAAAAACCACACTTCTGAAAAGTATTCTTGGTCTGATTCCATCCTTGAAGGGAACCAGGGAATTAGGGGACAATCTGCAGATCGGATATTTTGAGCAGGAGGTAAAAGGTGACAACAAAACTACCTGTATTGATGAGATCTGGGCAGAATTCCCGTCTTATACCCAGTATGAAGTACGCTCCGCACTTGCAAAATGTGGTCTCACCACCAAGCATATTGAGAGTCAGGTCCGTGTGCTTTCCGGCGGTGAGCAGGCCAAGGTCCGCCTTTGCAAGCTGGTAAACAAAGAGACAAATGTCCTTCTTCTTGACGAGCCTACCAACCACCTGGATGTGGATGCAAAAGAAGCTCTGAAGGAGGCACTAAAGGAATACCGTGGAAGTGTGCTTCTCATCTGCCATGAGCCGGAATTTTATCAGGATGTGGTTTCACAGGTGTGGAACTGCAGTAAATGGACAACTAAGATCCTGTAAATGCTATACTAAACTTATTATTTTATAAATAAAACAGCATCCGGACAGAATATTTTTCTTCATAATTCTGTCTGAATGCTGTTTTTATTTCATATATAGTGATGTCACTTGCGGCATCACCATATATGAAGGATTTATGCATTCTGTTACATTTCAATCTATCAGTTCACAAACTGAATAATTCCGGATACCTGCTCGTATGCACTATCCCAGTCCTGACCACTTGCCAGTCCTTTTACTTTTCCTTTGATCGTCACTCTCTTGGAAGCTGCATATCCGGAAGCATCTGCCTTGATTCCCTTATTGGTTGTGAAATCATGTGTACCCCAGATCTTATCTGCATAATATTTGCCGTCAGCCTTCAATTCAATATTGCTGAATGTGGCATTTACAGAATCTCCGTTTAATCTTGCAGAACCCTCTACGCGAAGATAGACAGTTGTGTTTGCAAGACTGCTGTTTTTAACTGATTTGGCAAGTTTGCCGTTGATGTAGCAGCTGCAGGTTCCGTCTTTTTTCACAGTCAGCATTACATGGTAAGTCTTATCTCTGGCCGCTTTCTGAACCCAGATATAGTTCTGACCGCCTGCACCATTGTGGGCTACATTCTCGATCATGAACCACGCCTTACCTGTATAAGGAGCTCTTGCATGCTTGTCATACTGGATACCAAAGCTTACTGCAGAGGTCGCTGTGCAGGCAACCAGCTTCGCATGATAACCGGAACCGGAACCGGAAAGTACCATATCCGTTTCAATGGTATATTCGGAAGCTGTATTTGCAGCAGTCGAACCTGTTGCTGTGGTATTTCCGCCGGTAGTATCTGGTTTCGTTGTGGTTGGCAGCTCATAAACAATTTTCAGCCCTTTTTTGTTATAGGAACTTACTTTCTTTCCTTTGTAGGCTTTTACTGTGTAGTAATATGTAGTTCCACTCTTCACTTTTTTATCTGTGTAGGATGTTTTGGAACCGCCTTTCACAGTTTTGATTTTTTTCCAGGAACTATTTTCTGTCTTACGCATAACATAATAGCCGGAAGCGCCTTTACTCTTTTTCCAGGTAATTTTAACACTTTTATTTACACGTACCACCTTGGAAAGCTTCGGTGCTTTTAATGCTGCTGCCTGAACTGCCTCTGCTTTTCCAAATGAATAAACCGGAAATACAAGCATAAAAGCAAGTAAAAACAGCATAATCTTTTTGATTTCTTTTCTGTTCATAATACTCCTCCTTCTTTTCCTCATATGAACTTCCATCATAAAAGACGGAGAACTCCCCTTCGGGAAATTCTCCATCTCATTATACTACTTATTCATCAGCAGCGTCAACCTTGCTTGCCCGTGCTTCAATCTCTTTCTGCTGGATATCTCCAGGAGCCTGCTCATAGCGGGCGAACTCGTAGGAGAAGTCACCACTTCCGCCAGTCATGGAACGAAGATCTGTGGAATATCCATAAATCTCAAGAAGAGGAACGTCAGCTTCAATAATGGTATTTCCGTTATGATCCGGATTCATTCCAAGAACACGGCCGCGGCGCTTATTCAGATCGCCCATAACGTCACCTGTATATTTATCCGGAACTGTAACCTTCATGGAAACGATTGGCTCTAACAGTACCGGAGAAGCATCCATGAAGCCTTTCTTGAATGCAAGGATGGTAGCCATCTTAAACGCCATCTCTGAGGAATCTACCGGATGATAAGATCCATCATAAAGAGTAGCCTTTACACCAACTACCGGATATGCTGCAAGAGGTCCTTTCTGAACGCATTCCTGAAGGCCCTTCTCGACTGCCGGGAAGTAGTTCTTCGGAACTGCACCACCAACAACAACCTGCTCAAATACGTATGGAGTCTCCATATCGCCAGACGGCTCAAAACGCATCTTAACATGTCCATACTGTCCATGTCCGCCGGACTGTTTCTTATGTTTGCCTTCTACGTCAGAATTCTTGCGGATGGTCTCACGGAATGGAACCTTCGGTTTGGAAAGCTCTACATCAACTTTATAACGCTCTTTCAGCATGCTGACAATAACATCAAGATGCTGATCGCCCATACCATAGATCAGACTCTGACGGTTAGCACCATCGTTCTCAACACGAACAGTCCTGTCTTCGCTCATGATCTTGGCAAGAGCCTGGGAAATCTTATCCTCATCGCCCTTGTTCACAGCCTTAAATCTCTTATAGGTATAAGGTGTGGAAAGAATTGCTTTCGGATAAAGAACCGGATTCGCCTTGGTGGCAAGGCTGTCACCAGTCTGAACACTGACTAATTTGGCAATTGCACCGATATCACCTGCATGGAGCTCTGGAACTTCGATAGGCTTGGAACCCTGAAGAACATATAATTTGTTCAGGCGCTCTTCTGTGCCTTTCTCAACATTGAGAAGAGTATCATCAGATTTAATAACACCGGAGCAAACCTTGATCAGGGAATACTTGCCAAGGAATGGATCCACGATGGATTTCCATACATATGCAGATTTTGCTTTGGCGAAATCGTAATTTGCTTCAAAAATCTCGTTGGTTTTCTGGGAAATACCGTTGCAGGAACGTTTGTCCGGGCTTGGGAAATATCCGCAGATGTCGTCCAGAAGGTTGGATACGCCGCGAAGATTGATCGGGGATCCCATGCATACCGGAACAATGCTTGCATCCTGTACATTGGCGGCAAGTGCTGCGGAAACTTCTGTAACGGAGAACTCATCTCCCTCAAAATAACGATCCATGAATTCCTCGCTGGTCTCTGCTACAGATTCCATCAGGATATCATGATACTTCTCAAGGTACTCATCCAGATAAGAAGGAATCTCACATTCTTCCTTCTGTCCCTTGTCGATATATTTTCTTCCGGCTTGTTTCACAACGTTAACATATCCCACGAACTTGCCATCTTCACGGATCGGGAAATGCAGCGGGGCAATCTTCTTGCCATAAAGCTCGGTAAGCTGATCTACTACCTTACGGTAACTTACATCGTCCACGTCCATATCGGTAACGAAAATCATTCGCGGAAGTTTATACTTCTCGCAGAGATTCCATGCCTTCTGGGTACCAACCTGTACCCCTGCCTTACCTGATACTACGATGATTGCTGCGTCTGCAGCGCTGACAGCTTCCTCAACTTCTCCTACGAAGTCAAAATATCCGGGAGTGTCCAGAATGTTTACCTTGTTCTTCTGCCACGGGACCGGAATCAGAGATGTAGTGATAGAGAAATGTCGTTTGATTTCTTCTTTATCATAATCACTGACTGTATTGCCATCTTCTACACGGCCTAAACGGTTGGTCAAGCCGGCAAGATATGCCATTGCTTCTGCCAGAGTTGTCTTTCCAGCACCGCCGTGTCCTAACAGCACTACATTTCTGATTCGGTCAGTTCTAAAAACGTCCATATGTAATACCTCCCTGTTTGTCTAATATGTTCATATTTTACTAAATATTCAGAAGAATTTCAAGTATTTTCTGGGATTTTGACGGTCTTTTTTCAAAAAAGTTTAGATTATTTTGTCATTTCTGTAGGAATTGACAATTTGCGAGGAATCTCGTACAATATCATAAGATAATTTTTCACTTTAACGAAGGAAAGGAAACGACATTATATTATGAAGACAATCGGTTTTATCGGTCTCGGTCTGATTGGCGGCTCTATCGCCAAGGCCATCCGGAAGTACCATCCGGATTACCACATTCTGGCCTATAACCGCAGTAAGGAAGCACTTGCCTCCGCCATCAGCACCGGCATTATAGATGGTGTCTGTGAGGAAATGAAGGATCCACGCTTTGGATCCTGTGATTATGTATTTTTATGTGCTCCGGTAGAGATCAACCTGGAGTGCCTTGCATATCTGAAAGAGATCCGCCAGCCAGGCTGCATTATCACAGATGTGGGAAGTGTAAAGGGAATCATCCATCAGAAAGTGGATGAGCTGGGAATGACAGACTGCTTTATCGGCGGTCACCCTATGGCCGGTTCTGAGAAAACCGGTTTTGACCATTCCAACGAGCGCATTCTGGAAAATGCATACTATATTCTTACTCCGGGCGGGGAAGTGGGACTGGAATATATTTCAGATTTTACAGAGCTGATCAGTTCTCTTGGTGCTATCCCTATGGTGCTTACAGCTGAAGAACATGATTTTATTACAGCAGGTGTAAGCCATCTGCCCCATATTATTGCTTCCGCCCTTGTAAATCTGGTAAAAACTCTGGACAACGATGCCGAATATATGAAGACCATCGCTGCAGGCGGTTTCCGCGATATTACAAGGATTGCCTCCTCCTCTCCCGTTATGTGGCAGCAGATCTGCATGGAAAACCATGAGAACATTTCCAATGTTCTGGACGACTATATCCGCATGCTGATCCAGATCCGCTGTTCTGTAGACAACTGTGCTACAGATGGGAAGGAGGCAGATGCTATTTATCAGATGTTTGCAAGCTCCAGGGATTACCGTGATTCCATTGATGTTGTGGATAATGGTCCTATCCGCAAGGCTTATGTGCTTTATCTGGATATTGCAGATGAGGCCGGCGGAATCGCTACCATTGCCACCATCCTTGCCATGGACAAGATCAGCATTAAAAACATCGGCATCATCCACAACCGCGAATTCGAGCAGGGCGTTCTGAAAATCGAATTTTATGAAGAAGACGCTATGGAACGGGCCATTGCACTTTTGAAAAAGCGCAATTATATTGTTTATGAGCGATAACCTGCGCACCGACAGTTGTTTATTGGATACATTACAATTAATTTTTCAGACAAACTCTGTATCAATACAGCAAATATGAAGTAAACGCCATATTGACTCGTCTAATTCTTTATAAGCAATATAGTCGATACCTGTTTTTGCTGTATGAAACTTTATATTTAAGGAACGATTATTATGGAAATAAAAAAACTTACAAATCTCCACGGAGAACTTACAGTCCCAGGCGACAAATCCATCTCCCACCGTGCCGTCATGTTCGGTTCCCTTGCCAAAGGAACCACAAAGATCACCCATTTTCTGGAAGGAGCAGACTGCCTTTCCACCATCTCCTGTTTCCGCAAAATGGGCATTGATATTGAGAATAACAGCGGAGAAATCCTGGTTCATGGAAAAGGACTCCACGGATTATCTGCCCCTGTTGATATTCTGGATGTCGGAAACAGTGGCACAACTACCCGCCTGATTTCCGGTATTCTT
>UMEY01047053.1_pt1 | contig 12220 bp, 9 predicted proteins | sample 1964881 | NCBI WGS metagenome assembly UMEY01 (sample SAMEA4836033, study PRJEB28245) | human gut metagenome | biome: gut microbiome; material: fecal sample | place: Denmark | collected 2008 | reverse complement strand
AAACAGAAGGAAGGTAAGAAACGTATGCGTCAGGTAGGCAATGTGGAGATTCCGCAGAAAGCATTTATGAGTGTATTGAAACTGGATGATAAATAAAGTATGAATGGTAACTATTCGGCAGCCTGCTGTCCACATAACTGTGAAGGTACTGAACAGTTATCTGTGAATAGTGCTCATCTCAACAGAAGGTTAAAATATTGAAGAAAATGATTAAGCGAAAAACAGTTATACTATGTATGTTATTGCTTGGAATTTCTGTCTCCGGATGTGGGAAAACCAGGGAGGTAGATGAAGCGTCCTCCAAAGTGATCCAGATCAGTGTTGCGCCGGAAGAGACAAGTCCCACTCCGGCACCGGATCAGGTAGCTTCCGCAGCAGTTACCACCAATGGTAATCTGACAATGGTAAATACGTATCTGGCAGAGCAGGATGCAGCAGGTATCTCATCTGCGGAAAGTTCAGACAGCCAAAGTGATGCCGACAGTACAGATAACAGTGTCGACTCAGCAGATAACAATGAGCAAGACAGCAGTACATCAGATACTGAGGAATAGAAAACAGGTCATAACAGGAGCAGATTACAATGGAGAGAAGGAATATCACAGATTCTCCCATGGAAATCTATATCCACATTCCATTTTGCAAAAAAAAATGTGATTACTGTGATTTCCTTTCCGGTCCGTCAGGTCCAAAGGAGCAGGCTGATTATGTAGATGCTCTGCTTGAAGAAATCAATGCAGCAGAAGAAGGAAAAGGAAGGAGTGTATCCTCTGTATTTATTGGAGGGGGCACTCCTTCTGTTTTGGATGAGAGATTCATAGGAGAAATTTTAAATCATATAAGACGAAAATTTCAGATTGCGGATCATGCTGAGATCACCATAGAAGTAAACCCGGGGACTGCAGACAGAAACAAACTGCAGGCATACAGAACATATGGAATCAACCGCCTGAGCATAGGTTTACAGTCGCCGGATGACAGAGAACTGAAGATCCTTGGAAGAATCCACAATTATGAGCAGTTTCTGGAGACTTACAGAAGTGCAAGAGAGGCAGGGTTCGACAATATCAATATTGATCTGATGAGTGCGATCCCGGATCAGACTTATGAAGGATGGATCCACAATCTTCGCACTGTTGCAGGACTGGATCCGGAACATATTTCCGCATACAGCCTGATCATTGAGGAGGGCACACCTTTTGCATCGCGGACGCTGAATTTGCCGGATGAAGATGCGGAGTACAATATGTATGAGGCAACAGCACAGATTCTGAGAGAATATGGCTTTGAGCAGTATGAGATTTCCAATTACGCAAAGAAAGGCAGAGAATGCAGGCATAACGTGGGCTATTGGATCCGACAGGATTATCTGGGGTTTGGCCTGGGAGCTTCCTCTCTTTATGGAAAGGAACGTTTTGCCAATACACAGGATATGAAAAAATATCTGGAAAACAGCAGAACTCCGGAAAAAATAAGAGAAAAAGAGCCGCCCCTCACCAGAGAGGATGAGATGGCGGAGTTCATGTTTCTGGGACTTCGTATGACCAGAGGAATCTCAAAAGCTGAGTTTGAGCGGCAGTTTGGCAGTGAAATAGATGCAATATACGGGGATGTTCTGAGAAAATATAAGTCAATGGGACTGCTTTTGGAAGAAAAAGGAAGGATTTTTCTGAGCAGAGAAGGAATCCATGTAAGCAATTCCGTTATGGCGGATTTTTTGCCGTAAACGCCTTGACGAACAAATGTTCCTGTATTATACTGATGCCATGAGGATTGCGGGGCAGCGAAACTGCGCACAATCCATGAATATCATAACATACGAAAAAGGTGTAACTGTCAAGGTAAGAAACAGTTATTATTTATAAATGAGAAACAGGAGGCCCACAATGGCAGCAGATACAACGAAGAAGCACTTTATCAGGATCAGAGGTGCCAATGTTAATAATCTTAAGAATTTAAGTGTGGATATTCCCAGAGACAAGTTTGTGGTATTTACAGGACTGAGCGGATCCGGTAAATCTTCACTGGCTTTTGATACCATCTATGCAGAGGGACAGCGCCGTTATATGGAATCTCTCTCTTCCTATGCAAGACAGTTCCTGGGTCAGATGGAGAAGCCGGATGTGGAGAGTATTGAAGGTCTGCCACCTGCCATTTCCATTGATCAGAAATCTACCAACCGCAATCCACGTTCCACAGTAGGAACAGTGACAGAAATCTATGATTATTTCCGACTTCTGTATGCCAGAGTGGGAATCCCTCATTGTCCGAAGTGCGGAAGAGAGATTAAGAAGCAGACAGTTGACCAGATGGTAGACAGTATCATGTCTTTTCCGGAGAGAACGAAGATCCAGCTTCTGGCTCCTGTTGTGCGGGGCCGCAAGGGAACTCATGCAAAGCTTCTGGAGCAGGCAAAGAGAAGCGGATATGTACGTGTGCAGATTGATGGAAACCTGTATGAGCTTTCCGAGGAGATCAGTCTGGACAAGAATATCAAGCATAACATAGAGATTGTGGTAGACCGTCTGATCGTGAAGCCCGGGATTGAGAAGAGACTCTCAGATTCCATTGAGACAGTGCTGGATCTGGCAGAGGGCCTTCTGATGGTAGATACTATGGATGGAAATATCCACAATTTCAGCCAGAGTTTCTCCTGTCCTGACTGTGGTATCAGTGTAGATGAGATCGAACCGAGAAGCTTTTCTTTTAATAATCCTTTTGGTGCCTGCCCGGATTGTCTGGGACTTGGGTATAAAATGGAATTTGATATTGACCTGATGATCCCGGACAGATCTCTGAGTATCCTGGATGGTGCCATTGTGGTCACAGGATGGCAGTCCTGCACAAATGAGGGAAGCTTTTCCAGGGCAATCCTGGATGCTCTTGCCAGAGAATATGATTTCAGCCTGGCAACACCTTTTGAGGAATATCCGGAGAAGATACAGGACATTCTGATCAACGGAACCAATGGGCATTCTGTAAAGGTTTACTATAAAGGGCAGCGCGGAGAGGGCGTTTACGATGTGGCGTTTCCGGGGCTGATCCGAAATGTGGAGCAGCGTTACAGAGAGACAGGCTCTGATGCCATGAAGCAGGAGTATGAATCTTTCATGCGCATTACTCCATGTAAAACCTGTAAAGGTCAGAGACTGAAGAAGGAATCACTGGCTGTGACTGTGGCGGATAAGAATATTTATGAGGTCACCAATCTTTCCATAGAGAAGCTGAAAGCCTTTCTGGCGGATATGCAGCTCTCCGAGCAGCAGCAGCTTATCGGCAGACAGATTCTGAAGGAAATCAGGGCAAGGGTAAGTTTCCTGTCAGATGTAGGACTGGATTATCTTTCATTGGGACGTGCGACAGGAACTCTTTCCGGCGGCGAGGCGCAGAGAATCCGTCTGGCTACCCAGATTGGTTCTGGGCTGGTAGGAGTTGCCTATATTCTGGATGAACCGAGTATCGGACTTCACCAGAGGGATAATGACAGACTTCTTGGTTCTCTGATGAAACTGCGTGATCTTGGAAACAGCCTGATCGTTGTGGAGCATGATGAAGATACCATGCGTGCCGCAGACTGTATTGTAGATATAGGTCCCGGTGCAGGGGAGCATGGCGGACAACTGGTTGCCATGGGAACTGCAGAGGATTTGATGAAGAACGAGGATTCCATCACAGGAGCTTATCTGAGCGGAAAATTAAAAATCCCGGTACCTTTGGAGAGACGGAAGCCAACCGGTTTTCTTACTGTCAAGGGGGCGGCAGAGAATAATCTCAAGAATATCGATGTGAAGATACCTCTTGGGATCATGACCTGTATCACAGGAGTTTCGGGCTCAGGTAAGAGCTCTCTGATCAATGAGATTCTTTATAAACGCCTGGCAAGAGATCTGAACCGGGCAAGAGTGATTCCGGGAAAACATAAGGATATTCTGGGAACAGACCAACTGGATAAGGTTATCAATATTGACCAGTCACCTATTGGCCGTACTCCACGTTCCAATCCTGCGACTTATACCGGGGTATTTGACCAGATCAGAGATCTTTTTGCAGCAACAGCAGATGCCAAGGCAAAAGGATATAAGAAAGGACGATTCAGTTTTAATGTAAAGGGCGGAAGATGTGAGGCATGCAGCGGTGACGGTATTATCAAAATTGAGATGCATTTCCTTCCGGACGTATATGTACCATGCGAGGTCTGCAAAGGTAAGAGATATAACAGAGAAACCCTGGAAGTAAAGTATAAGGATAAGAATATTTACGATGTGCTGAATATGACGGTGGAGGAAGCACTGACTTTTTTTGAGAATGTTCCTTCTATTAAAAGAAAGATACAGACTCTTTATGATGTAGGACTTTCCTATATCCGGCTGGGACAGCCGTCCACAGAGCTTTCCGGAGGAGAGGCACAGAGAATCAAGCTTGCCACAGAGCTGAGCAAGCGCAGCACAGGTAAGACTATCTACATTCTGGATGAGCCTACCACAGGTCTACATTTTGCGGATGTGCATAAGCTGGTGGAGATTCTGAAACGATTATCGGAGGGCGGTAATACAGTAGTTGTGATCGAGCATAATCTGGATGTGATTAAGACCGCAGATTATATCATTGATATCGGACCGGAGGGTGGAGACAAAGGAGGTACCGTAGTTGCTCAGGGAACTCCTGAGGAGGTGGCACAGTCACCGGTTTCCTATACCGGAAAATATGTAAAGAAATATCTGAAATAATCTTGAAATCATATTGCAGGACTTTCTTTTTAAATGGAAGTTGTATATAATAGAAGAGATTATTTATAGCAATTCTCGTAAATAATATATTTTGATCCGGCTTATCAGGATGTGAAGCCCTGTTGGACTGTTTTGATCGCATTATTTTATGGAGTTGTTATAACTAAACCGGATAAGTCCCCGGTAGAGACTGTAAAAAGTAATGATCAGTTGAAGGGGATGAGGAGAACGTAAGAACAGAAAGGGGATTTCCATGCCGACAAGTGATATTGGAATTGACCTGGGAACCAGGAACAGTCTGGCTTATTCTACAGGAAAGGGGCTTGTGCTAAATGAGCCTTCGATCGTAGTTTATGATAAAAATACAGAGAAGATACGTGCGATCGGTGAAGAAGCCCGTCTGATGGAAGGGCGCATTACTTCAGATATGGAGATCATCCGTCCCATCAGACAGGGCGTGATCGTTGATTATACAGTTACAGAGAAGATGTTGAAATACTTTATATCCAGAGCAATAGGAAGAAGAGCTTTCCGCAAGCCCAGGATCAGTATCTGTGTTCCCAGTGGAATTACAGAGATTGAAAGAAAGGCAGTGGAGGAAGCAACCTATCAGGCTGGTGCCAGAGATGTCTATATGGTGGAGGAACCTATAGCTGCGGCAATCGGAGCCGGGGTGGATGTGACCAAGCCCTTTGGAAATCTGGTCGTAGACATTGGAGCCGGAACTTCGGATGTTGCGGTTATCTCTCTTGCGGGGGTTGTGGTTTCCGCTTCTGTGAAAGTTGCAGGGGACACTTTTAATCAGGCTATACTGAACTATGTGAGAAAGAATCATGGACTTTTTATCGGAGAAGATATGGCAGAGAAGATCAAAATTCAGATTGGTACGGCTATAGAGGAATCAAATCCGAGAACAATGGAAGTAAAGGGGAGAAATGTGATCACCGGTCTGCCGAAGACAGTGACACTTACCTCAGAAGAAATACGTGTGGCGTTAAAGGATGCTACAAGCCAGATTGTGGAGACTGTTCATGGAATTCTGGAAAAGACACCGCCGGAACTGGCTGCGGATATTGTAGACAGAGGAATCGTACTTACAGGCGGCGGTGCCCTTCTTCATGGGATGGATACACTGATCGAGCAGAGAACCGGAGTAAGTACACTGACTGTGCAGGATGCAATGAGCGTGGTCGCAGTGGGAACCGGTAAGTATGCAGAGGTAATGGCACGTTTTGACGGATAAAGCAGGAGGTACTGCACAGTGCAGTGCCTTTTTGCGTTGTCAGAGGTTCAAAGAAGCAGGAGGTGTGGAGAAAAGCACATGAGTGAAACTGTCACAGGATACATAGATCATGTTATTTTTAGAAATGAAGATAACGGATATACAGTTATGGTACTGAAAGGTACAAAAAAAGAGGAAGAGCTGACCTGCGTGGGAAGTTTCCCTGCGATCACACAGGGGGCATCTATTGAAGCAACCGGAGTATATATCCATCATCCGGTATATGGCAAACAGTTTCAGATTAGTTCTTTTACAGAGAAGATGCCGGAGGATACATATGGAATAGAACGTTATCTGGGTTCAGGCGCCATCAGGGGAATCGGTGCTGCACTGGCTGCCAGGATCGTGCGGAAGTTTGGAGATGACACACTCCGTATCGTAGAAGAAGAGCCGGAGCGGCTTGCAGAGGTAAAGGGGATCAGTGAGAAAAAAGCCCGGGAGATCGCTGCGCAGGTAAGTGAGAAGGCAGAGATGCGAAAAGTAATGATCTTTCTGCAGAAATATGGGATTTCCCTGAACCTGGGCGCAAAGATTTATCAGAAATATAAGGAATCTGTCTATACGATCCTTCAGGAGAATCCTTACAGACTTGCGGAAGATATTTCCGGTGTGGGATTTAAGATTGCTGATGAGATTGCTGCCAGAGTCGGTATTCACGCAGACTCAGATTACAGAATCCGCAGCGGAATGCTGTATACTCTTCTGCAGGCTTCGGGAGAAGGACATACTTATCTTCCGAGGGAACAGTTATTTACAAGATGTGCCAGACTTCTGGGAGTGGATGAATCCTATATGGAGAAACATCTTATGGATATGGTTATTGACAGGAAGCTGGTGCTGAAAGAAAAAAGCGGAGAAACTATCGTTTATCCGGCACAGTATTATTATCTGGAACTGAACACTGCCAGGATGCTTAATGAACTGAATATTGTGTGTCCTGAGGATAAAGAGCTTGTCAGGCACAGAATTGAGCTGATCGAGAAAGAGACAGGAACTGTTCTGGATGAAATGCAGAAGAAAGCAATCACTGAAGCAGCGGATCATGGACTCTTTATTCTTACAGGAGGCCCCGGTACAGGTAAAACGACAACGATCAATGCGATCATCCGCTTTTTTGAGGGAGAAGGTGCAGAGATTCGGCTGGCTGCACCTACCGGACGTGCTGCAAAGAGAATGACAGAGACTACCGGATATGAGGCGCAGACAATTCACCGTCTGCTGGAACTGAATGGAATGCCGGAGGAAGAGAGGGACGGGCATTCAGCTAAATTCGAGAGGAATGCACAGAATCCGCTGGAGGCAGATGTGATCATTATTGATGAAATGTCTATGGTGGATATTCATCTGATGCATTCTCTTCTTCTTGCAGTGGTAGCAGGAACCAGACTGATCCTTGTGGGGGATGAGAATCAGCTTCCGAGTGTAGGCCCGGGCAATGTGCTGAGAGATATTATCCGAAGCAGATGTTTCCCTGTAGTGGAACTGACTAAGATATTCAGACAGGCATCAGAGAGTGATATTGTTGTAAATGCTCATAAGATAAATAAGGGAGAACAGGTTCAGATCAATAATAAGAGCAGGGATTTCTTTTTTCTGAAGAGATATGATGCAGATATCATTATAAGAGTAGTGATCGCGCTGATCCAGGAGAAACTGCCGCGCTATGTAGATGCCAAACCCTTTGAGATACAGGTACTGACACCTATGAGAAAGGGACTTCTGGGAGTAGAGCGGCTGAATCAGATCCTGCAGAGATACCTGAATCCGCCGGAAGACGGGAAATCCGAGAGGGCGGTTGGAGACCGGCTGTTCCGCACAGGGGACAAGGTCATGCAGATCAGAAATAATTATCAGATGGAATGGGAAATCCGGGGACGATATGGGGTTGTCATTGAGAAAGGCGTGGGAGTATTTAACGGAGACACCGGAATCCTCAGGGAAATCAATGAATTTGCTGAGACAGCAGAAGTGGAATTTGAGGATGGACGTTTTGCAATGTACTCGTTCAAACAGCTGGAGGAACTGGAACTTGCATATGCTATTACAATCCACAAGTCGCAGGGATCTGAGTATCCGGCAGTCATACTTCCATTGCTTTCCGGACCACAGATGCTTTTAAACAGGAACCTTCTTTATACCGCAGTTACCAGAGCAAGAAAATGTGTGACGGTTGTGGGAAACGAGGAGACCTTTGCAGAGATGATACGCAATGAAAAACAGCAGAAGAGATACAGTGCACTGGATGAACGGATCAGAGAACTGAGTGAGACTACAGGGGATAATAATACAGATGGTGAAGAATGATATTGCAGACTGTGATCTGATGACTGAATAATAACAGAAAAAATTTATTCCGATAATATGAGAAAAACAGAAATACAGAGGATAGCAAAACAAAGAGTAAAATAGTGGAAGGAAATGGAAATGAAACGGTTTCTGAACATGGTTGCTGATATTTTTTACCCGAGATGCTGTCCGGTCTGTCAGAAAATACTGGCAGATCAGCGAAGGATGATCTGTCCGGAATGCGAGAAAGAACTTCGTCCGATTGGTCATCCCAGATGTTATAAATGTGGAAAACCCATAGAAACAGGGGAATACTGCAGAGACTGTCAGAAACACAGGCATGTGTATGAACAGGGAAGAGGGATTTTTGTCTATGATGGCATAATGAGAAGATCTGTCACCAGATATAAGTACTATGGATGCAGAGAATACGGTGATTTTTATGCCAGAGCAATGTATCGATATGCACAGAAAGAATTGCGGGAATGGAAGCCGGATCTGATCGTGCCGGTTCCGGTACACAGGTCGAAGGAGCGGCAGAGAGGTTTTAATCAGGCTGCATATCTGGCGGAGAAACTCGGTCATTATACCGGGATTTCCACAGATGTCAATATTGTGCAGAAAGTTTTAAAGACAAAGTCGCAGAAAAAACTGAATGCTTTGCAGAGAAGAAAAAACCTGGAAAAAGCGTTCTGCGTGACCGGGGATGTCAGGGGAAAGAATATCCTGGTGATAGATGATGTGTATACAACAGGAAGTACGATCGATGCAATGGCCGGATGCCTGAAGAGAAAAGGTGCCGGAAATGTTTATTTTCTTACGGTTTGCATAGGCAGGAGATAAGAAAAAACACTTTTCATACATAATGATATATGTTACAATTAATCTGTATGATTATATGAATGATATCAGGTTGTTGCTGAGAACAGAGTGAACAGTAATAGCGGATTATAGCAAAAGGAAAAGCATACAGTAAGGAGTAATTTATGTTAAATGAAGAGAAGATAAAAATCATGAATAAACTTGCCATGTATGAACAGGGTGAAGGAAAGAAATATCTTCCGGTCAGCAGGTACTACCGTAGTGATTATATCGGACTTGCCATGATTAAGAATTTTTTCCTTGTTACGATTGGGTATTGCCTGATTCTGGCCGGTATCGCAGCATATTTTGCTGAATATCTGATAGATAATGTTCATAAGATGAACCTTGTTTCACTGGGCGTGGAAGTTATTCTGGGGTATGTGGCAGTGCTGGTACTGTTTTCTGTCCTGACATATATCCAATATACGGTGAAATACCATAAAGCAAAGAAAAGTGTGAAAAATTATTATGAAGAACTTACACAATTAAGTAAAATCTACGGTCGCGAAGATAAAAAATCTTCAGCCAGAGGAGTTACAGGAGGATATAAAAAATGACAGCATTACTCGAATTAAAACAGCGAATAAAGAATTTATACAGCCAGTATGAGATTTATATCCTGCCTGTCTTACGTTTTGTTCTGGCAATGGCTTATTTCATATGGATCAATACCAATATGGGATATATGAAGCAGATCGATAATATATTTATTGTTCTGATCCTTGCACTGATCTGTTCCATTCTTCCTTCGGGTGTAATGATTTTTGTAGGATTTGCCCTGATGGTCGCACATGGTTATGCACTGGGGATAGAAGTTGCAGGTTTTATGCTTGTGCTGATCCTGTTTATGGCAATTCTCTTCCTGAGATTCAGTTCAGACAATAATTTAGTACTTGTATTTACACCGCTTTCCTTTGGGTTCAGTGTTCCGACGCTTCTTCCTATCGGAAGCGGACTTTTGTGCAATGCGTTTTCTGCACTTCCTGCAGGCTGCGGAGTGATTATTTACTATTTTATCCGTTTTATACGTGTACAGCATAAACTTCTGGAAAACCCGGATGTTGCCATAGCTGACAAATTAAAACTTCTGACAGATGGAATCGTGCAGAACTGGGGAATGTGGATCACAGTGATTGCCTTTATCGCAGTGATTCTGCTGGTGAATCTGATACGTACCCGCTCTTTTGACTATGCATGGAGAATTGCCATTATTGCAGGTGGAGTTGTGTATGTTCTGATGATTATTGCAGGTGGATTTTATTTCAGACTGGATATTGATGTTGTTACGCTGATCATTTATACAGTGATCTCTGTGGTGATAGGATTACTTCTTGAATTCTTTGTATTTGGTGGTGACTATACCCGTACCGAGAGACTGGAATATGAGGATGATGAATATTATTATTATGTAAAAGCAGTGCCGAAAGCCTGTGTCACAACATCTGAAAGAAGTATAAAGAAGATTAACGGAAGTTCCGCAAAGGATGAAAGACCGGCACAGGATAATGTTGTTTCTTATGCGAATCCTATTTTTCATGGTGATGAGAAAGCAGTGACGACAGATGAGGCTGCAGCACCTGTAGAGAGAAAGAAAGATATTGACAGCGTGGATTTTGAGAAGAAACTGGAAGAATCATTAAAAAATCTGTAAAAAGCAGTTTCCGGTAACGATGAGACATACGAGCCAAAATTCCATTGCCGCAGGCAATCTGGAATGAATTTTGGCTACGTTACTGTGAACGGAGTGAACAGTAACACAAAATCCACTGAAAACATTTTTAACGATAAGGTATATAAAAATGATAAGGAAAGGAGAGCCATATGCAGGAATTTTCAGGAAATTTGATAGAGGCATTATCAAGACTGGCATTTCCTAAGATTGGGATTATAGATATCATACAGATTGCACTGATCGCTTTTTTTGTATATCAGTTCATGGTATGGATCAAATATACTCATGCATATACACTTCTGAAAGGAATACTGGTCGTTCTCCTCTTCATTCTGATCGCGTATATTTTCAGGATGAATACGATTCTGTGGATTTTTTCAAATCTGGCAAGTACACTGATCGTAGGTGTGATCGTTATTTTTCAGCCGGAGCTCAGAAAAGTTCTGGAACAGCTTGGACAAAAGCGGATCATGGCTTCACTGATACCTTTTGATGCAGGTAAAGAGGTGAAGGAAAGATTTACGGATAAAACCATCAGTGAGCTGGTCAAAGCATGTTTTGATATGGGAGAAGTTAAGACCGGGGCGCTGATTGTAATTGAGCAGAATGAGCTGCTGACCGATTATATAAGAACAGGTATTAATCTGGATGCAATCCTTACCAGTCAGCTTCTGATCAATATATTTGAACATAACACACCACTTCATGACGGAGCTGTTATTGTAAGAGAGAACAGGATTGTGGCTGCAACTTGCTATCTTCCACTGTCTGATAATATGGAACTGAGCAAACAGTTGGGAACGCGGCACAGGGCAGGCGTGGGGATCAGTGAGCAGACAGATTCTGTTACGATCATTGTATCAGAGGAAACCGGTCAGGTATCTGTAGCGCAGGGAGGAAAGCTGATCAGAGGTGTAAACAGTGCAAAACTCAGAGAAATCCTGGTCAGAGCGCAGAATAAGCAGGTTGTAGACAACAGCAAACTTCGCCATTTACTGAAAGGAAGAGTGAAGCATGAAGAAGCGAAAAATAACAGATAATATACCTTTGAAAATCATGTCTGTCGCAATAGCTGTTGTGCTATGGCTGATCGTTGTAAATATAGATAATCCGACAGGAACCAATTACTATACGCTCAACGATGTGGAACTGATCAACAAGGAATATGTGGAATCTTCAGATACCATCGGTAAGATGTGTATGCCGGAACAGAACCAGGATTCCGTAAAAGTCGCGATCACTGCAACCAAGAAGATCAGAGACAAGATCAAAGTTACAGACATCTCTGCGGTAGCTGATCTTCAGCAGGCGGTAAGCCTGGATACAAATCCGGTTATGGTTCCCATTACCGTCACCTGTTCTGTGCCGGGAGTATCTCCCAGTGATATT
>UMEY01046458.1_pt1 | contig 12341 bp, 10 predicted proteins | sample 1964881 | NCBI WGS metagenome assembly UMEY01 (sample SAMEA4836033, study PRJEB28245) | human gut metagenome | biome: gut microbiome; material: fecal sample | place: Denmark | collected 2008 | reverse complement strand
GCGGGTCAATGCCGCAGGCCTTGGCAATATCTGTCCGCCAGGTTTGGTTCACCGGATCCAGCAGCTGAGAGGTGGAAGCAATGGTAGGTTCCGTTTGCATACTGCCGCACAGATGGTGGGCAAATAAGTCCGGCATAAACAGCAGTTTCTCTGCACCGGCAGTGTCTTCCGTGGTCAACTGGAACAGGGTGTTGATCTCCATAATCTGATTGCCGGTGGCCCGGTACAGATTGTCTGCCGGTATTTTTTTCAGCACTTTCTCTACCGTTCCGGCGGTGCGGGTGTCTCTGTAATGGCAGGGCAGGCGCAGCAGGTTGCCGCTTTTGTTCAGCAAGCCGTAGTCCACACCCCAAGTGTCAAAGCTCAGGCCGTCGGCGCTGTTCATTTTAGAGAGCGCCGCGTCTACTTCCTTACAAATGGCAGGGAAGTTGTGGCACATACGGCCGTCGTCATCTACCGGGATATTGTCAAATCGGTGGACTTCCTTATATTCCAGTCTTCCGTTTTGAAAAGTACCGGCAATCGCACGCCCGCTGGACGCGCCGAAGTCAAAGGCAACTACGGTCTTTTTCATGCCTGCACCACGCCTTTTTGCAGTAGAATGTTGGCATAAATGGCGGTCTCGCCGGTGGCGATAATTAAGTAAGCATCCTTTGCTTTTTCATAGAATGCAAAGCGCTCCACCATTTGAATACCGCTGTGTTCCGGCTCGTGCCGGTGGAGAATGTCCTTGTATTTGTCCCAAATCTTGGGTGTGCCGCAGGTGTCGCCGGGCACCACTTCCATCAGGGACACGGGGGCGTCCACATAGGCATCCAGAGGCAACAGCGCCAGTACCGCATCCAGCAGCTCCGGCACGCCGTGACCGTCTGCACGGATCACCTTGGCGTTTTTGCCGACACTCTCTGCCGGGAAGTTGCCGTCAGCGATTACCAGAGTGTCGCCGTGGCCCATTTCGTCCAGGGCCTTTAGCAGTTCCGGGGACAGCAGGGGAGAAATTCCTTTTAACATAGCCTACTCCTTAGTCTTTCTTGTGCAGCAGTTCGTCATCCGGGTTAAATTGTTTGTAGCCCGGGTGACGGCCGGTGACTCTGTAATAGCCCCGCAGATCAATGAGCTTTTGAATATTGTCTCGGCTGATGTCATGGCTGCCGCCCAGGATCACAGCGTTAATGGTGATCTTGGCCCACAGTTCCAGGCTTTCCATACGATAAAAGGCAGTGATGACATCGCTGCCAACAGCCAGTGCACCGTGGTTCTCCAGCAGCATCACATCGTGCGCCTCCAGGTACGGCTCAATAGCGTTGGGCACTTCCACGGTGGAAGGGGTACCGTAAGGCGTCAGTGGTACGGCACCGATGACGGCCACATCTTCGATCATATTGTACATATCCATGGCCTTGTGTGCCACGGCAAAGCCGGTTGCTCCCGGCGGATGGGCGTGGATCACGCTCATCACATCGTCCCGCTTGTCGTAGCAGCGTAGGTGCATTTTGATTTCGCTGGAGGGGCGCAGGCCATCTGCGGCTTCCAACACATTGCCCTCCGGATCCAGCAGCACCAGCTTTTCCGGGGTAATAAAGGATTTGCTCATACCGGTGGGGGTGGCAAGGATTCGACCGTCCTCCAGCCGCACACTCACATTGCCGTCATTGGCGGCCCCCCAGCCCAGCTGCCACATTTTGTGGCAAACATCGCAAATCTGGTCCTTGATCTCGTTGATATTTTGCATAGATAAACCTCCTTGCCCATGGTTGACAATCCAAGCCCGCCATGGTATGCTAATTGTATTATATTAGATATAAATATTCTTTGCACGCAGGATATGCACTTGTGAGTAGCACAATATTCACTTTTTGAGGGTCTATGAATTACAGCGAATTGCATGAGGACAAAAAGCGGGGCACTTTTGATTTCCCCATAGAGCTTTACTATGTGGAGCCGGGCGCACCCCGGTACCAAATGCCCCTGCACTGGCACCTGGAATATGAGCTCATCTTGGTGTTGCAAGGCAGCTTTACCCTAAGCTTGGACGGCCGCCAGATGGAGTTGCAAGCCGGGGACAGTGCTTGGATCGCCGACGGGGTGATCCATGGAGGTGCGCCCCACGACTGTATTTACGAGTGTGTGGTATTTGACTTGGGCACCTTGCTCCAGGATACCCCGGTGTGCACCAAGTCGGCGGCCGCATTCCTGGCCAGCGAGAATGGCTTTTCCGGCCGCTTAGCCAAGGGCAGCACGGAGGCGGCGCTGGCGGATCGCATTTTTGATGCTATGGAGCGGGAACAGCTGGGCTATGAGTGGACCACCGTGGGGCTACTGTGGCAATTGCTGGGCTGCCTTTTGGGTATGCACAGCGACATCAAGCCGCCACAAAGCCGCCAGCAGATCACCCGGATGAAAAATGTGCTCACCTATATCCGCAATAACTACGGCGAGCCCATTACTTTGGATGAATTGGCAGCTGTGGCGGGCATGTCGTCCCGGTATTTTTGTCGTGCCTTTGCAGCGCTCACCGGCAGGACCCCCATTGCGTATCTGAACTATTACCGCATTGAATGCGCCTGCGAGCGGTTGACCTTAACAGATAAAAGCGTGACAGAGATCGCCTTTGCCTGCGGGTTTAACGATATGAGTTATTTTTCCCGGGTGTTCAAGCAGCTAAAGGGTACCACACCCACCGCTTACAGAAACTAAAAAAAGACCTGTTGTCCACAGCAGACAACAGGCCTTTTTTGTTTGTCTTTACTTTCCGCCCTTTTGCAGCAGGTCTTGGATCACGTCGGCAATATAGGCTCCGGCTTCTACCGGTGCCATACCGTAGCGGCTGATGTTGGACACCACGGTGTAGTCGCTCTCGCTCATATCCGGTCGGGCGTTGTACCGGCCTTTTCCAGCTCCAGGTGGATGATGGTCTGCACCTGGGGCAGGTCAATTTGACCGTCTGCCAGCGGGGTAAAGTAAATGGGACTTTGGTATAGAATTGTTTTTTCTTTGATCTCGGCCTTGGGCACCGTGCCCCAGCCACGCTCCACGGCGATGCCGATGCGGCTGATTACCAGGTGCGTGGTTGTGGTGCCAATATCAATCCCGGCAGAAAGTAAATATTCCATAAAATACGCAAAAGGGACAGTTGCACACAGGTGTGCAGCTGTCCCGCTCCTTTACAGGTTACTGTTATTTTAGCACAAGGGGCGTCGGTTGTAAAGGTTTAGCCCGCCGGGTGCTGTTTTTTCTTTTTTCGGCTGATCTCTGTGATGACGATCAGTGCGGCAAAGGCTGCCACGCCTGCGGCGCTCAGACAGGCGCCGGTGCGCAGGTAGGGGGTGTGGTAGTGCAGCTCCACTGTGTGCTTACCGGGTTCCAGCGCCAGGGCGCTGAATGCGGTGTTCGCTTGCAGCAGCTCTGCTTTTTTGCCGTCTACTGTGGCGGTCCAGCCGTTGCTGTATGGAATGGATAGGCACAGTATTTTTGTCTCTTTCAGATCCACTGTGCCGGTAATGGCGTTGGCGCGCATCTGCACATTTTGCATGGTGTCTGCGCTCAGGGCAGCGATCTGCGCCTTGGCATCATCTACCGGCTGCTCCAGCACTTCAATGTCTGCCAGGTCGTAAATGCCCCGCTCATCAAAGGTGATGGTGATGCTCTTTTTGGCACTGTCCGTATAACCCAGCCCCACCAGGTAAGTCTTGGCGCCGGTGTAGCGCACATAGGCGTCCGAGTAGCAGGTGAGGGTATTGGTCTTGTAGGTCTTGCCGCTCTCCGTTTGGGCAGAGAAACGCAGGTTCAGCGAACTGGGCAGGCGGAACTTGCGGGCGCTGATCTTTACAAGATTTTGGTCAATCTCGTCCTTTTTGTTCCACTTCTCTGTGGAATAGCGGTGCAGCGGGTCGTTCTCCTGGGTCTTGTAGTAGGTGTACGCCGGGTAATCGGTGTAGTTTTTCAGCGTAAAGCGCAGGTAGGTCTCCTGTGCGGCGCTGCCGGTGAACTGAATGGTCACGCTGCCTTTTTTCTTGTAAATGTGCAGCTTTTGACCCTCCACGGCGGCGTCGTCATTGCCTACGATGGTGTAGGGCAGGCTCTTGTCTGTAAAGGTGGGCTTGGTGGCGGTCATACCGGTGGGTACGCTGTCCAGCACCACCCCTTGCAGCAGGGTCTGCTGCTTCTCCAGAGAGGACAGCTTTTCGTACTCCGCCCGGGTGATCACATGGGCGGTGGTGTAGCCCAGAGGCAGGGCGTTCTCGTTTTGATACACCTTGCCGCTGATCTTGGTAAAGCCGTAGGGCAGGGCGGTCTTGCTCCGCTTGGCGTAGTATTTTACGCTGTTTACCGCGTTCAAGGCGGCAGAGCTGTTAAAGCTGCGGATCATATAGGCAGCGTTGGCCGGTTGCTCTGTCTCCGTAATAAACTGGGTCAGGTGCTTGTTTTGCAAGCTCCAATAGAAAGAGGTGCCGTTCATACCGGCGGTGAGCGCCTCGTTGTAATTGACCTTGTCTCCGCTGTAACGATAAAAGCTGTCGTCGTTCTTGGTGGCTTTCTTCACCTTGCGGGCGGCAGTGGATTTTAGCTTTTTGTTCACATCGCTGTAGCTCACATAGCGGGCAATGTGGTTTTGGCCGTGGTGGCTGTAAAAGTAGGCGGCGTTACCTGCAAAGGAGGTAAACACCAGCACCAGCGCCAGCACCGGGGCCATATATTTCTTAGGCATTTTGGGGCCGAACATACACACGATCACCAGCAGAAATGCCAGCAGAACGGAAACGCCCACATTGCGGGTGTCTGTATTCATCAGGGGAATGGCAACCAAGGAGTACATCGCCAGGGCGGCAATAACCGCCACGCCCTTGCCAATGCTGATTTGGCGCAGGTGCTGCCAGGTGGTTGCCACAATGTATGCCACGATCATACCGTAGGCCCACACCCAGCGATTGGCTACATAAGAAAAGCCATTCATGCCCCAGCCGAATACCGGGATCAGCAGCAGCGCAGTGGCGATCAGGAACACCACCCGCAGTGGGCGGTAGTGTTTGTTCTTGGTAAAGAACAGCAGGCAGATAGCCGGGAACGCCACCGCGTTGTAGCCCAGGAAGGTCAGGTAGCCCAGCTTGGTCTCTGTGGTGAACAGGGCGGACAGGAAGTTGCGGTAGTAATCCGCACTATAGACCCAGGTGCGCACATAGCTCTCGGCAGAGCGGCTGTCACCCATAAAGGCCAGCACCACCGGCAGCAGTACCACGGCACTGAGCACTACGCCCAGCAAGGCACAGCCGGTGATTTGAAAGAACTTGCCCACCGCAGCTTTGCCCCGGTGCCGGAAACGGCAAATCAGCTGATACAGCGTGTACAACGCCGTGATGATGGCCAGCATATAGAAAAAGTAAAAATTGCTGACGGCGGCCAAAAAAACAATGAAGATAAACAGATACGGCCGCTTGCCTGCCAAGATCTGCTCCACACCCAGCAGCAACAGGGGCAGAAACACCATGGGCAAGGCAAAGAACGGATGGTGAGAGACGATGAACAGGCTGTACAGGGTGAACACATACACCAGCGCACCGACGGTCACGCCGCCTACCCGGCGCTGCTTTTTCACAAAGCAGAAAGCACCGAAGGCCAGCCCGGCCAGATACAGTCGCAGCAAGGATAAAAAGCTGTAAAGATACGCCGCATAGCGGGTGGGGCACACCACGCTGAGCAAATCCAGCGGATCGCCGATGGCGTAAAAGTGCAGGGTGGTGAGCACATCGCTGCCCAGCCCGATGGAAAAGTCCCATTGGGGCAGGATCAGCTTGTGGGTGGTCAGCAGGGTGCGGGCCACCTCACGGCCGTATTGGCCCAGGTACACAAAGGCGGCAAAGTGCTGGCGCCAGCCGTCGCTGTCTACGATCAGGGTCTTGCCCTTGATCAGGAACCAACAGTAGCACCCGGCGGCGCAAAGCAAAAAGCCCAGGGTATAGCACCAAAAGAACCGGGTGCGCGGGCTGCGCTTTTTCATCTTTTCCAGTGGATTGGTTTTCATTACTCTTTGCCTCTTGCCATAGAATTGAAAATTATGCTTTTCTCTCTTTTCTCTTTTTCACTTCTGTGCACAGAAGGGTAGCACCAAAGGCTGCAAAGCCCAGTACGCTCACCGCCAACCCCGCTTTTAAGTGAGGGGTGCGGTAGGTCAGGTGAATGGTGTGTTCGCCCGGTTCCAGTGCCAGCGCGCTGAACATGGTGTTGGCTTGCAGCAGCTGGGCTTCCTTGCCGTCTACCGTAGCGGTCCAGCCGTCGCAGTAGGGAATGGTCAGCAGCAGAATCTTGGACCGGTCCAGGGTCACGGTGCCGTCTACCGTGTCTGTGCCGATTTGGATATTCTCCAGCGTATTCTCCGCCAGTTTTGCCACTTGTCTGTTTGTGTCTGTCATAGGCTGCTCCAGCACCTCCAGGGTGCTGAAATCATAGATACCCCGTGCGTCAAAAGTGACGGTAATATCTGTCTTTGCATCTTTGCTGTAGCCGGCATTGACTGTATAGGTTTTGTAACCGTCAAAGCGCAACTCATACGCAGAAGCGAAGTTTAATGTGCGGCTTTGTTTTACGCTGATGTTCTCTGTGGAATACCCAAATCGGAACCCAAGTAGCGTCTCTTGCTTGAACTTGCGGGCCGACTGCTTTACAAGGGCTTTTTGCGTATCGTCCTTCTTTTCCCACTTTTCTTTGTTATAGCGGTGCAGCGGGTCGTTCTCTTGGGTCTTGTAATAGGTATAGGCCGGGTAATCCGTATAATTGCGCAGCCCCATGCGTAAATAAGTCTCGCTGTTTGGTGTGCCGTTAAAATGCAGGGTCACCTTGGCGCCTTTGTCATACACATGGATCTTTTTGCCGTCTACCGCCACATTTTTGTCTGCGGTGATGGTGTAGGGCAGGGACTTGTCCGTAAAGGACAGAGTGGTTTGTGCCGTGCCGGTAGGCACGCTGTCCAATACCACCCCTTGCAGCAGGGCCTGCTGCTTCTCCAGCGAGGACAGTTTTTCATAATCCGCCCGGATAATGGCGCTGTCATAGGTGTAGCCCAGGGGCAGGGCGTTACTGCTTTGGAAAACCTTGTTTTTGAATGCGGTAAAGCCATAGGGGACTTCATCGGCGTTGCCGTTCTTCTGTACATAGTATTTGACACCGGCCAGGGCTTGCAAAGCGGCGCTGCCATTTAAATCCTTGTACATATAGTCCTCACGAGCGGGTAACTCTGTTTCGTTGATAAATTGGGCGATATTCGGATTTTGCAGGCTCCAATAGAAAGAGGTGGAATGGGTTTTAGCCAGCAAATCTGTATTGTAGACCAAATTGCTGCCGGAGTAGCGGTAAAAGCTGTCGTCTTTTTTGGCTGCTTTTTTTACTTTTTTGGCGTCGGTGTTTTTCAGCTTCTTGCTCGCCTGGTCATAGGTGACAAACTTAGAAGCGTAATCGCTGCCGTGACTGCTGTAAAAATAGGCGGCGTTGCCGGTAAAGGAGGTGAGCACCAGTACCAGCACCAAAGCGGTTGCCAGGTGCTTTTTCTTGAACTTGGGCGCCAGGGCGCAAAGCACGATGATCAGGAAAGCCAGCAGCACGGATACGCCGATATTGCGGGTGTCCGTGGTCATCAGCGGAATGGCGAGCAGCGAATAGAGCGCCAGCGCACCTACGCAGGCCACTGCCTGACCCACGGTGATGTGGCGCAGCTTTTTCCACTGGGTGGTCACGATATAGGCCACCAGCAGGCTGTATGCCCAGATCCAGCGATTGGTTGCATAAGAAAGACCGTTGAGCAGCCAGCCGAACGCAGGAAATAACAGCAACAGCGTAGACAGTATGAACAGAATACGCATGGGCTTTTCTTCCGGTTTGCGCTTAAAAAACAGCAGGCAAATGGCCGGGAATGCAATGGCATTAAAGCCCAAGTAGGTTTGGCTGCCCAGCTCGCTGGAAGAAGTGAAGTAGGTAGAAAGAAAGTTCTTATAGAACTTGGCGTCATAAAACCAGTTGAACTGATAGCCGGCGGTGCGTGTATCGTTCATAAAAGCCAATACCACCGGCAGCAGAATGGCGGCGCTCATCAGTGCGCCTACCACAGCCCAAAGGGTCACTTGCAGCAGTCCGCCCACAGCCTGCTTGGCGCTGTGCCGATCATACAGGCAGCACAGACGATAGACGGTATAAATGGCCGTGATGATCGCCAGCATATAGAAAAAGTAAAAATTGCTGACAGCCGCCAAAAAGACGGTGACGATGAGCAGATACGGCCGCCGCTTGGCAAGCACCTGCTCTACGCCTAAAAGCAGCAGGGGCAGGTACACCATAGGTAAGGCAAAGAACGGGTGCCGTGCCACCATAAGGAAGCTGTAAGTAAAGAACACATAGCAAACGCTGCCTACAGCCACAGGCAGGGGCGCGCCCTGCATTTTATACCGGCAAAAGGCGCCGAAGCCCAGCCCGGCCAAGTACAGCCGGAACAGGGACAAAAAGCTGTAAAGATACACGGCGTACCGGGTAGGACAGGCAATGCTCAGCAGGTCCAGCGGATCGCCGATTACATAGTAGTGCAGGGTGGTGAGAATATCGCCGCCGTAGCCCAAGCTGAAGTTCCATTGAGGCAGCACCAGTTGATGTTCCGTCAGCAGTGTGCGCAGTACAGTACGGCCATACTGGCCAAAATAAACAAAAGCTGTGAAGTGTTGTTTCCATCCGTCGCCGCTGACAACTAAGCTGCGCCCCTTTACAATAAAGCAGGCATAAACACCGGCAGCACACAGTAAAAATGCGGCGGTGTAGATCAAAAACAATCGGCTTCTATTTTTCATCGGTTTTTGCCGAACGGTCAACTTGCTTTTCATTACAATCCTCTTCTTTCGCACAAATTAAACGGCCTACATTATAATCCCGCACTCTCGGGAAGTCAAGGACGAGCCTTTTATATATAATGTATATCGCCATTTTACCACAAGGGTGTGTGCTTTGCAACCGTTTGGATCTGTCCGGTGGTATTAAGAATCTGCAAAGTTTGTAAAGGTGGGGTCAGTTATTTTTATTTTGTGTCATTTGCAAGTTAAGTTTCTGTAAAGTACCTTGCAGTCGATGAGCGGATGGCGTATGCTGACAGCAGAAACAAAAAGACAACTACAAACACCCGAAAGCGAGAAAGGCAAGGTTATTGTATGAAAGAAAAATGGGTCGCTTTTACAGAGAAACACGCAGAAATTTGGAAGTTTATCAAGTTTACATTTACCGGGGCCAGCACCTCGGTGCTGGAGTTGGCGGTATTCGCCTTTTTACAATATGTAGTCTTTAAGAGTATGAACACCACCCCGGTTACGGACAATGCGGTGCTGCACTTCCTGGGGATTCAGTATAAGGGCTATATGTACTCCTACGCCATCAGCGCCGTTATCGGCTATGCGGCGGCGTATGTGATGAACCGCAAGCTCACTTTTCAGGCAGACGCCAATCCGGTGCTGTCCACCATCCTTTACACCATTATGGTGGTGTGCACCATCGCCTTTAACACCTGGTTCGGTGCGTACCTGGGCACCATCGTCACCAATCACCACTGGGACAGCGTGTTTATCACCCTGCTCACCAAGCTGCTGGTGATGACCGTACCCACCCTGTGGACTTATCCGCTGAACCGCTTTGTCATCCACCGCAAAAAGAAAGCCAAGGTGGAACCGCTGCCGGAAAGTGCAGATACCCCCGCCGGTGCGGCTGCCTAACGCCTAAAGAGGGCAGCGCCCTTTTTAGATATACCCCTGCTCGGTGCATTTTTTGTTTTGATCTGACTTCCCCGTCGATCACCGGATTTTGTTTTGTTCTGTACCGGGCACCCTCTTCGGAGCAGGCGCCGTCACCCCGGCGCTTGCTCTTTCTCTCTATTTGGCATATACTGGTGAAAAACCGGTAAGGAGAACAGACTGTTATGACAAGACCCAAATTGGTGGCTTTTGATTTAGACGATACACTCATCGGCAGTGACGGCAAAATTGCCCCGGCCAACTTCTGCGCGCTGGAACAGCTGACGGCAGCGGGCGTGACCGCTGCGGCGGTAACCGGGCGCACCTTTTACGAAATGCCTGCAGAGCTGCGGTTTAACCCGCTGGTGCCCTATGCGGTGTACGGCGATGGCGCTGCGGCGGTGAATGCGGCAGGGGAGACCCTCTTTTCCAGCTATTACAGGCGGGAAAAGGCACTGGCGGTGCTGCACCTGCTACGGCAGTACGATACCATGATCGAGGTGTTCTACGGCGGGCGGCCGTATGCCCCGGCGGATAAGCTGAACCGGTTGGCCTACGACTACTACCGTATTGAGCCGATCTATCACCCGGTGATGGCGGCCAGCCGGGTGCCCTGCACAGACTTGGAGGCGCTGCTGGCCGGGGAGGAAAAAACGGAGATGTTCAATATCTTCTTCCACCTGGACAATGAACGCCGGGCGTTTATAGATCGGGCGACAGAGCTGTTCCCGGAGCTGCTCTGCACCTATTCTATGCAGAGCAATTTGGAGATCCTGCGCCGCGGGGTGGACAAGGGCAGCGCCCTGCAAAAACTGGCGGAGCACCTGGGGCTCGCTCCGGAGCAGGTGATCGCCGTGGGCGACAGCCGCAACGATCTGTCTATGATCCGCTACGCCGGCACCGGGCTGGCGGTAGCCAACGCCTGTGACGAACTTAAGCAGGCGGCAAACGCTGTGGCGTGCACTTCCGATGCGGGTGTGCTCCGTTATATTTATCATCATTTTGTAGAGTAAAGCGAGGTTATTCCTTTGGTATTTTGGATCCTTCTCGGCGTGGTGGCAGCTGTGGTGCTGCTCACCGTGCTGGTCAACGGCATCTTGGCGCTTTTACAGCTTCGGTATGTGGCGGGCATTGCGCCGGTACAGTATCAAAATCAGTTGCAGCCCCAACCGCTGGATGGCCGTTGGGTGTTCACCACCGATGGGGATTTTCGTGTTATGCAGCTGACGGATGTGCATATTGGCGGTGGCTGGATGAGCTTCTTCAAAGACCGGCGGGCCATTGACTGCGTGGTGCGTATGGTCACCGCCGAACAGCCGGACCTGGTGGCTGTGACCGGCGACATTGCCTACCCGGTGCCGTTCCAGTCCGGCACATTTAACAACAAAACCGCCGCTCGTCTGTTTGGCCGGGTGATGCAGAACCTGGGCGTGTACTGGGCGCCGGTGCTGGGCAACCACGATACAGAGTCCTACGCGGTGTACAACCGCCGCTATATCGGCAAATATTATCAAAAGCAGAAGTTCGCCAAAGCCGGCAGCAAGTCCTACTGCCTGTTTTGCTCCGGGCCGGAGGGCGTGGACGGCGTGGGCAACTATACCGTGGCGGTGAAGAACAGTCGTGGCGCCGTGACCCAGGCGCTGTTTTTTACCGATACCGGCAGCTATGTGGACGGTGACTATTTGGGCTTTATGTGGAAGTATGACGGTATGCACAAGAACCAAATGGACTGGTACAGGGGTGAGGTGAAAGCCTTGACCGCCTACAACCGGGCGTTGGGCGCACCGATGCCAAAGAGCCTGATGTTCTTTCACATTCCCATTGCTCAGTATAAGACTGCCTGGGAGGCTTATAAAGAAAACGGCTATAAAGACACCGGTGAAGTACAGGTGCACTACGGCGGCATCGGCGAAAAGGGCGGCCTGTTCCCCAGTTTGCACCCGGACAATGTGTTTGACACCTTGCAGCAGGTGGGCAGCACCCGGGGCACATTCTGCGGCCACGACCATTTGAACAATTTGTCCGTTACTTACAAGGGTATACGGTTGACCTACGGCCTGTCCGTGGACTATCTCGCTTATATCGGCATAAAGAATTACGGCGCCCAGCGGGGCTTTACCCGCATTACTGTGCACCCGGACGGCAGCTTTGACTGCCAACCGGTGTCCTACTACCAAAAACCCTTTTGGAATGGAGAAGAACAGGTGCAAATGACACCTTATTATCCGCCGGAGAAGAACCCAAACGCCTACCCGGTCGACTACAAGGCACCAATAGCGTAAAAGAAGAAAGGAGCGGTACTTGCAGGTACTGCTCCTTTTGCTATGGGTTTATTTAATACACGTCTACCGGCACCACCAGCCGGTCTTTTTTGGTGCGGCGCAGAGGCGCACCGGCGGTAAATCGGCCGTGACCCCGTACGGAAATTTTGTCCCCCGGCTGTACGGTGTGGGCACGGTTCTCTATGCACCGTCCGTTGACAAATACCTTTTGCTGTAAAAAGAATTTGTCTGCGCTGTTGCGGGAGAGATTGTATACTGCGCCCACCAGCACATCCAGCCGCAGAGAGGGCACGATCACTTCTCTGTCTTC